>Ga0265293_10003854_pt1 | contig 27274 bp, 24 predicted proteins | sample Munlanlewell138R_FD_192505 | JGI IMG/M metagenome (GOLD analysis project Ga0265293, IMG submission 192505) | Leachate microbial communities from a municipal landfill in Southern Ontario, Canada - Leachate well 138R | ecosystem: Engineered > Solid waste > Landfill > Unclassified | place: Canada...
TGGGTATACAGCCCAAGGGCGTCATCAAGGATGTCTATGTGGATTACCTTGCCGATATGTCTGAAAAAGCGGATGTACATATCGGCACTGTCAAAGATCCTGACCTTGAAACTTTAAATACCATGAGGCCAGACCTGATTGTGATTGGTGGCCGCATGGCCCCCAATTATGACGTACTTTCCAAAGTGGGTTCAACGCTGGACATGACCCTGAATGGCAAGGAAGCGTTTAAACAAGGGTTTGAACGTATTGCCGCGTATGGAAAAATCTTCAAGAAAGAACAAGAGGCAGCCGCCTTGATCGCCAATCTTGAAAATGCCCTGGAGCAGACTCGTGAGGCGGTCAAAGGCAAGGGCAAGGCCTTGATGATCATGGTTAATGGTCCAAAAATTGCCTCGTTTGGCGCCGAGTCACGGTTTGGCTATTTGTTTAATGAGATTGGCATTGAGCCAGCTGATTTGAATAAAAATGATGCGAACCATGGTCAACCGGTTTCTTTTGAGTTTATACAAAAACTGAACCCGGACTGGATTATTGTCATGGATCGCACCTCTGCCATTAATGCCAAAGGTGAGAATGCCAAAGTAGTGCTGGACAATCCGTTGCTGAAGAACACAACCGCTTTTAGCAAGAACCAGGTCATTTATCTGGATGCTTCTTCATACCTTGCTTCCGGCGGTTATCATCAGCTCATGGCAGAGCTCGAATTGCTGACCAGGGCTTTCAAGGGTAGCGAATAAACGCTGACGCTTCGACATGAAATTAAAAATTCCCGTACTGGCCACTATTTTTTTTCTGGCGGTGGTCAGTTTGTTTGTTGGCGTCAGTGATGTTAGCCTGGGATCATTATTCAATGATCCTCAGGCATTAAACGTTTTCCTCACCAGCCGTTTTCCCCGTACCCTGGCTATTATCCTTACCGGGGCATCCATGTCCATTGCCGGTCTGATCATGCAAATGATCATGAAAAACCGCTTTGTTGAGCCGTCTATGGTAGGGACCACGCAAAGCGCAACACTGGGGCTTATTGCCGTTACTTTACTGTATCCCGGTGCTTCGCTGATGTTTAAAATGCTCGTCTCCTGTATCACGGCTCTGATCGGTTTATATGGGTTCATGCTGATAGCCCGTCGTTTGCCGCCTACTGCGTACCTGATGGTACCGCTGCTGGGTATCATTTATGGTGGTGTAATTGGAGCGGTGGCTACATTCATTGCCTTTGAAATGGATATGATGCAGTTTCTGGCAGCCTGGATCAACGGTGATTTTTCCAGTGTACTGGCAGGGCGTTATGAACTGTTGTGGCTAACCGGTATTCTGGGTGTGATTGCCTATCTATTCGCCAACCAGTTTACGATTGCCGGCCTTGGCAAGGAAATGAGCACCAACCTGGGTTTGGATTATGGCACCATTGTTTCTATTGGTTTGGGTATTGTGGCCATTATTACAGCGATTGTGGTTGTCACGGTGGGTGCTATTCCCTTTATTGGTCTGGTGGTTCCCAACATTATCAGCCGCCTGATGGGCGATAATCTGCGCGTTACCTTGCCATGGATTGCCATTATGGGGGCAGGCCTTGTTCTGGCCTGTGATTTAATCGGGCGTCTGGCCAATTACCCGTATGAAATTCCGGTAGGCACCATTATTGGTATTGTGGGCACCCTGGTTTTCCTTTATCTGCTATTTGTAAAGCCCGCTCATGTACGCTAAAAAACTAATCATAATGTCATGTGGCCTGCTTGTATCCATGGTCTTGTTCATGACGGTTAACAGTTCGGGCAACTGGGATTTTGTGCTGCCTTTTCGTGGCGGCAAACTGCTTGCCTTGTTGCTGGTTGCTTATGCCATTTCCATTTCCACGGTATTGTTCCAGACACTCACTGCCAACCGGATATTAACGCCTTATATAATGGGATTTGATTCCCTGTATTTATTAATTCAAAGTGCGCTGGTGCTGTTGCTCGGCGGGCTTGGCTACGCCATGCTCGACCCTTCGTTTAAATTTTCAATTGAAATCGGCATTATGCTGATCGCCTCCCTGCTGATATTTTCTTCATTGCTTTTTAGCAATACGGGAGACTTATATCGCATGATTCTGGTTGGTGTCATTTTAGGGGTGCTGTTTCGCAGCCTGGCCAGTTTTATCCAGCGGATTATTGATCCCGATGATTTTGCCGTGGTGCAAAATGCCAGCTTTGCCCAATTCAACGTGGTGAACACCTCATTGCTGCAGATCAGTCTGGTGCTTATTGTGGGAGTCAGTATTGTGATCTGGCGCTTGCGATACATTCTGGATGTTATGGCATTGGGCCGTGAACATGCCATTAATCTGGGTATTCCATACCGTCGCTGCAATATGCTTGTTTTATTCCTGATTGCCATTCTGGTGTCAGTATCCACCGCCCTGGTGGGCCCGGTGAGTTTTTTTGGCTTGCTGGTATCGGGTATTACCTATGTGTTAATGAAAACGCACCGTCATGCAATATTAATACCGGCTGCTTTTCTGGTGGGGGCTTTGTGCCTGGTGTCAGGGCAAATGCTGTTTGAGCATGTGTTGGGCATGAAAGCCGTGCTGAGCGTGGTGGTTGAGTTTCTGGGCGGGATTGTATTTCTGGTATTCCTCTTGAAGAGAAAGGCATTATGATTGTATTGGATCAAGTCAGTTATCAGGTGGGCCGTTTACCTATCCTGAAAAACATATGTGCAACGATTGAAAAAGGGGGTATTACCGCTTTGGTTGGTCCTAACGGAGCAGGTAAATCCACCTTGCTATCGCTGATGGCGCGCTTGACTCCCCTGAAAGCGGGCCGTATCAGTTTTGATGGGATAGACTTGTCCAAAACACCTAATGGTGAGATTGCCAAAAAATTGGCTATTATGCGGCAGGACAATAGTATTACCAGCCGCATTACCGTGCGGGAACTGTTAATGTTTGGACGATTTCCCTACCATAAAGGCAACCCGGGCCAGGAGGATCATGAAATTGTGGAACAAACCCTGACGCAGTTCAATCTTGCAGAGCTGGCGTCACGGTTTGTGGCGGATTTATCGGGCGGGCAACGGCAACGTGCTTTGGTGGCGATGGTTTTTTGCCAGTCTACCGACTATCTGCTACTGGATGAGCCTTTAAATAACCTGGATATGTTCCATGCCCGTCATTTAATGGGCTTATTGCGTCAGATTGCCGATAAGTACAAGCGCACGATTATTATCGTATTGCATGACATCAACTATGCCTCGGCCTATGCCGACAACATCATGGGCATGAAAAATGGTGAATTGGTACTGCACGGAAAGCCAAATGATGTTATAACACCTCAAAACTTGCAGCGCCTGTTTGGCGTGGATGCCGAAATCGTACCGGTTCAGAATCATAAGCTGGTCATGCATTATGTTTGACGGCTTATGAATCATAATGGAAATAAAATAAATATGAAAATATGGGTTGATGCCGATGCCTGTCCCGTGGTTATTAAACAAATCCTGTTTCGGGCAGCCAAGCGCTGGGAGATAAACACCACCCTGGTGGCCAATCAAATGTTAATGGTGCCGGCTTCTGTTTTTATTCAGGCCCGTCAGGTACCACGTGGTTTTGATGTGGCTGATGCCTACATTGTAGAGCAGGTGCAATCAGGTGATTTGGTGATTACCGCCGATATCCCCCTGGCTGCCGAAGTCATTGAAAAAAAAGCCATTGCCTTGAATCCGCGGGGTGAACTGTATTCTCCGGAAAACATTCGGGAACGACTGGCCATTCGAGACATGATGGAAGAATTGCGTAGCAGCGGTATTGAGACCGGTGGACCAAAAGCGTTTAACCATGCAGACCAGAAAGCATTTGCCAATCAACTGGACAAACTGTTGGCCCGTTATGTGGCACAACAAAAATAATGACTTGTATAAAAAAAGCCTGCGTCACTTGTATATGATGCAGGCTTTTTAAATATCATCAACACTTAAAAGTAGTGTTGATTAATGAAAATCAGCCTTCTTTACGCAAATGCGGGAAGAGCAAGACGTCACGAATGCTGGGGCTGTCTGTCAGCAGCATAACCAGACGGTCAATGCCAATACCGCAACCGCCGGCCGGTGGCATACCGTATTCCAGTGCACGGATATAATCGGCATCATAGAACATGGCTTCTTCATCACCGGCGTCTTTGGCTTCTACCTGGGCAAGGAAGCGGGCGGACTGGTCTTCTGGGTCATTCAATTCAGAGAAGCCATTGGCAATTTCACGGCCGGTAATAAACAGCTCAAAGCGTTCGGTAATGCCTGGAACGGAATCAGAGGCGCGTGCCAAAGGTGAAACCTCGACGGGATAGTCAATAATGAAGGTCGGGTTCCACAATTTGGCTTCGGCGGTTTCTTCAAACAGAGCCAGTTGCAGGGCACCAATACCTGCGCGGGACATGACGGCATCGTAAGCATTAACACCGAATTTCTTCAGCTCATTGCGTAAAAACGCTTCATCGGCCAGCTGTGCTTCGGTGTATTCGGGCGCATATTTGGTAATGGCCTGAACAATGGTAAGGCGGTCAAAGGGTTTGCTTAAATCAAGTTCACGGCCCTGATGGGTCAGTACCGCACTGCCGGCAGCCTGAATGGCAACATCACGCAGCAGTTTTTCAGTAAAGTTCATGAGCCACTGGTAATTGGTGTAAGCGGCATAGAATTCCATCATGGTGAATTCCGGGTTGTGGCGTGGGCTAACCCCTTCGTTACGGAAGTTGCGGTTAATTTCAAAGACACGTTCAAAGCCACCGACCACCAGACGTTTCAGGTAAAGCTCTGGGGCAATACGCAAGTACATTTCCATGTCCAGGGCATTGTGATGCGTTACAAACGGTTTGGCTGCGGCACCGCCTGGAATGGGGTGCAACATGGGAGTTTCAACTTCAAGGAAGTCGGCGTTTAGCATGACAGAGCGAATGGCATTGATCGCCTTGCTACGCGTTTTGAAGGTATTGCGCGTTTCTTCGGTCATGATCAGGTCTACATAGCGTTGGCGGTAACGCAGTTCCTGATCGGCAATGCCGTGGAATTTATCGGGTAATGGGCGCAGGGATTTAGCCAGCAGGCGAATGTTTTCCGCATGAATGGAAAGCTCGCCCTTGTTGGTTTTGAATACACGGCCTTCTATGGCAATAATGTCACCAATATCCCACTGCTTGAACTGGTTGTAGGTGTCTTCTCCTACCGAGTTTTTGTCCAGATAAATCTGAATGCGGCCGCTACTGTCCTGAATGGTTGCAAAGCTGGCTTTGCCCATGACACGCTTGAGCATCATGCGGCCGGCCACTTTGGCGGGTACTTTTTTCGGGTCCAGGGTTTCTTTGTCGAGGGCATCAAACTGTTCATGCAGTTTCAATGCCTTGTCTTCGGGTACAAAATCGTTAGGGAAGGCAATACCTTCTTCACGGATTTTGTCCAGCTTGGCACGACGTTCGGCAATCAGGTGGTTTTCATCTTGTTCGGGAGCGGTAGGTGTTAGTTGTTCTGTCATGGTTGTGGTTTATTAATAGTGACGAATATCATCAATTTCGGTCTGGCCGAAATCATCACGATGTAAATAATTCAAAATTTTGTGGGCGAGTTGTTCGGGATTGGACAGTTCGCCTTTTTCATGCAACTGGGTAAAGCGTGAACGATTGGGAAAATCGTTAAGATCCAGTGCGCGGATTTGCTGTTGCATGCCGGTATCAATGATGCCCGGCGCCAATGAAACTAACCTGGCATGGGGCGCTTCCTGTTTGGCAACGCGGGTATACATGTCAAGAGCCGCCTTGGTGGCGCAATAAACTCCCCAGCCGGAGGTAGGCGCACGCCCGGCACCAGAGGAAATGTTAATGACCCGTACATCGGCCCCGGTATTTCGGGTGGCAGTCAAAAAAGCCGAAGTTAATACAATAATGCTATTGACGTTTAGGTTGAAGGCGCAGGCGATGTCCTGGGATTTTTCAGTGCAAAGGCTGTCGTATTGCCCTACAGGACCCAGTGTACCGGCGTTGTTGATCAGGATATATTGGCTGGCTGATTGATCCAGTTGTGAAAAAATATCTTGGGTAACTGCGTTAATTTGTGATGGGTCGGCAAGATCGGCACTGTAATGAATATGCTGACAATTGTGCTGCCGGGCAAGCTCGTGCAATTGCCGGTTATCGGTTCGGGCGACGGTGACCAGCAGGTTAACCTGTGTGGCAAGCTGGCTGGCCAGCGCGGCCCCCAGTCCTCTGGACGAACCGGTAACGATGGCAATGGTTTTGCTCATTTAAACACCTTGTTTCAGACTTTCTTGAATGAACATGTCCAGGTCACCATCCAGTACTTTTTGGGTATTGGAAACTTCAACATTGGTGCGTAAGTCTTTAATGCGGCTTTGATCCAGTACGTAAGAGCGGATTTGATGGCCCCAGCCCACTTCGGTTTTGGAGTCTTCCAGTTTTTGCTGCTCGGCCATGCGGTTACGCATTTCAAGCTCATAGAGTTTTGAACGCAGCATGGACATGGCTTCGGCACGATTCCGGTGCTGTGAGCGGTCATTCTGGCACTGTACAACAATACCGGTGGGGCCGTGGGTAATACGTACGGCCGAGTCGGTTTTGTTAATGTGCTGGCCACCGGCACCACTGGCCCGGTAGGTATCTACCCGCAAATCGGCCGGGTTAATATCGATTTCAACAGAGTCATCGATTTCAGGGTAAACATAGACACTGGCAAAAGACGTGTGACGCCCATTGGAAGAGTCGAATGGACTTTTACGAACCAGGCGGTGTACACCGCTTTCAGTACGCAAAAAGCCGAAAGCATAATCGCCCTCGATTTTGATGGTGGCGGACTTGATACCAGCCACATCACCATCGGAAATTTCAAGCACTTCGGTTTTGAAGTCTTTGTTTTCGCAATAGCGAAGATATTGACGCAGCAGCATGGATGCCCAGTCCTGGGCTTCGGTACCGCCAGCACCTGCCTGGATATCCAGGAAGCAGTTCATTGGGTCGGCCGGGTTGGAGAACATACGGCGGAATTCCAGGCCTTGCAGCACTTCGGCGTATTTTTTGGCATCTTCTTCAATGGCCATCAGGGTGGCATCATCGTCATCCATGGCAGCAAGTTCGTACAGATCCATTGAATCCTTGATGTTTTGCTGTAACTCGCTTAACACCAGTACGATTTTTTCAAGACTTTTCTTTTCTTTACCCAATTCCTGGGCGTGTTCGGGATTGTTCCAGATGTCTGGGTTTTCAAGTTCCAGATTAACTACTTGCAGGCGTTCTGATTTTGCTTCGTAGTCAAAGATACCCCCGAAGGTCAGATTCGCGTTCTGCGTAATCTTCGAGGTTTGCTGAGATTTGATTCTGGCGCTCGGCTTCCATTATATTTCCTAAGATCAAATTTTATTTTTTGCTAACCTTACATTTTAAACGCATGACAACAAAAAAGCCCTGAAAAGGGCTATTTGCAACGAAAAGATTTTATGGTTTGCTTGATTGATGGCCGGAGACATTGCCAAAGGCATCGCCAACGGTATTGATGACATTATCAATGGGGGCGCTGGGGGTATTCATGTTTGTGCAACCTGCCATGAAAAAGGCAAATGCAATTAAGCCAGGCAGGCAGTAAAGTTTCTTCATCATTTCAGGCATCCCTTGCATGTTTCACAAGCAGTTGTGCCGACACCACACCATTCCATTGGTTAGGCACCAGTTCATACACCAGCTCAGCATATTCAGGCAGGGATTCCTGCTGGTTGAACCAGATGGCATCGTATAGGACCTGGTTGCGTTCAACCTGTAATTTAAGATGTTTGTCCTTTAACAGTCTTTGGTTGCGAATGCGGTAAACATCCCTGAAAAGCGGGGCGGGAAAGCCGGCACCCCAAACCTGGTTTTGCAGTAACAAGGCGGTTTCAGCCGTGGCATAAACAGGTTCTAGTGAACCGTCCGTTTCAAGCAGGGGTTCAAAACTGCTGCTACCGGTCATTTCCTGTACGGCATCGTTAAATGCACGTGAAAATGCTTCAAATTGCCCTGTTTTAAGTGACAGCCCGGCCGCCATGGCGTGACCGCCAAACTTGAGAATCATGCCAGGATGACGTTTGGAAACCAGATCAAGTGCATCACGTAGATGGAGTTCGGGTATGGAGCGCCCTGATCCGCGCAGTTCATCATTGTCAGCAGGTGCAAAGGCCAAGGTTGGTTTCCAGAATTTCTCTTTCAGGCGGGAAGCCACAATGCCAACCACCCCCTGATGCCAGCTTTCGTTGAAGACGCAAATGCTGGCCGATTGAGCGCTTTCAGGGGAGGCCAGCGTGGCCAAGGCCTGTTCGCTCATTTCATGTTCTATGGAGCGCCGTTGATGATTGATCTCATCAAGCTGCCGGGCCAGATTCAGGGCTTCGGTTTCATCATCGGTAATCAGGCAGCGAATGCCAAGGCTCATGTCAGCCAGACGGCCAGCAGCATTGATGCGAGGACCAATCTTGAAGCCCAGGTCAGTAGCACTGGCTTCCTTGAAATTGCCACCGGCAACCATGAATAGTGCTTTTATGCCAGGTTGCAATTGGCCCGTACGGATTTTATTAAGTCCCTGGGTAACCAGCAAACGGTTATTGCTGTCTAACTTGACAACGTCGGCGATGGTGCCTAGCGCCAGCAGGTCGGCAAGATTATCAAGCCTTGGCCCGCCTTTGGGGACAAAGTGTCCGCGTTTACGCATTTCCGCCCGCAGTGCCAGCATGACATAAAAAATGACACCGACACCGGCCAGACTTTTGGAGGGGAACGTGCAGCCTGGTTTGTTGGGGTTGACGATACATAATGCCTCAGGCAGGGTGTCACCAGGCAAGTGGTGATCGGTCACAATGACATCAATGTCTTCTTCCCGGGCCGCCAGCACGCCTTCAACACTGGCAATGCCATTATCAACGGTAATCAGGATATCGGGTTTGCCATTGGGGTGTTTGCAAGCCAGGTTCACAACGGCTGGCGATAAGCCATAGCCGGTTTCAAAGCGGTTTGGTACCAGGAAATCAATATCAGCGCCCATCTGGCGCAGGGCTCGAATGCCTACTGCACAGGCCGTGGCGCCATCACAATCATAGTCGGCAATAATCAGGAGCTTTTTTCTTTGCTCTATGGCATCGGCCAGCAGGCTGGCCGCCTGGTTGACTTCAGACAGCAGTGAAGGAGCCAGCATGTTTTGCCACTGCGGTTGTATTTGGGCAGGGTCATTCACGCCACGGGAGGCCCAAAGCCGGGCCAGAAGGGTATGAATACCCGCGTTTTCCAATTGTTGCTGAAAGCCGGGGTTGGGTTCCCGATTACTTATTTTTACTGACACCACCAGTCCTTCCATTTTTGATTGTGATTTAATAGTTTACCCAGCCAGGCGGGCAGGGTAGCCGGCGTAAGGACAACCAGCCGATCATAGCCGGTCAGAATAAGCTTAGCATCTTTTTCGGCCAGCAAGGTAAGAAAAACTTCATGTTCAAGCTGGGCCAGGGTAGCCAGCCAGTGTCCCCAGTCCTGTTTGCGGTGGGCGGTTTCAAGCTGTCGGAGGATGTGTGGCGGGTTTGAGGTGGGTGTTGCCTGCAATTGTGAAGGCATGGCGCCACCAAAGACCCAGGCGCCATTAATAAGGGGCAGGTTTTTTTGCTGCCGTTCCTGGTTGACCGGGTGCTCATGCCATTCTACCTGCAGGGCATTAAGCAGTTTACGCAGTTGACGGCTGGCGGCATCTTGTGGCCACCAGTCGTAAAGAAACCCGCTGGCAATCACATTGGGGCTTAATGACGGCAACACCATGTCTGGTGGAATGTCCATCTGCCAGCGGTGCGTATCAAATTGCAGTAATTTGAAAGGGCTCTCGGAAAAAACAACCTGTGCACTTTCAAATAATGCTAAGCTTTCCGATTCTGATATGACCAGATCATCGGCGGTGAGTAACGTGGCATTGGCCGCGCCTAGCGCGATATGTGCCAGCTCCAGCAGCCAGACAGGCTGATCCCGGCTGTGCGGGTGGGTGGCATAAAGCGGACCAAGACCGGCGGCATGATTTTGCTGTCCAACAGGTGCAAATTGGCGGTGCTCCAGTTGCCAGTATTCAAAAGGCGTACAGCCGGTTTTGTTGGGGTCGAGCAAATGCACGGTTCCCTTGCTGTTTTCCAGTTTTTGAAACAGGGTTGGCGCGGCTTTGGCCGCTTGGCTGGCCAGTTCGGAAGCAATCGATGAGTGGGGAAGTATCCCTGAAATAACAATATCCATGTTGGAATTGTAATCTTTGTGAATCATTTACGCTTGTGAAAATACCTTACGAATTATGGATTGGTTCCCGTTATGCGGGATTGACAAGGGCAAAAGGACGCGGAAAAAAGCGCGACCGCTTTGTTTCTTTCATTGCGGGCAGCTCGATGGCGGGTATCGCGCTGGGGGTTGCCGCACTTATTATTGTCATGTCCGTGATGAACGGATTCCAGGTTGATGTGCGAGATCGCATGCTTTCAGTGTTGCCGCATATTCAATTATTCAACCCCCAGGTTGACGCGGTAAGTGCCCTGGAAGACTGGCAAAACCTGGCCACCGAGGCCGAAAAAAATCCTGAAGTCGTAGGTGCCTCTGCTTTTGTCGCCTCTTCAGGCATGCTGGCACGTGGCAATGTGCTGAAAGGGGTGGAAATACGCGGGTTGGACCCAGCCAATGAAGGCAAGGTCTCCGAATTGCCCGATCAAATGATCCGTGGTTCCCTGGATTCGCTGCAACCGGGTACTTTCAACATGGTTATTGGTCAGACGCTGGCGAATCATATGGGGGTTAATGTTGGCGACACCCTGTTGGTGATGTCTCCCCAAGGCTCCATCAACCCGGCTGGTTTTACACCACGCATGCGGCAATTCACCATTTCCGGTATTTTTTCTTCCGGTCATTATGAATATGACTCCAGCCTGGCGTTCATTGCCGCCCGCGATGGTGCGGTGCTGTTTCGCAACATGGGGCTGGCAGGTGTCAGGCTGAAAATCAAGGACATGCTGGAAGCCCCAGAAGTGGCCAATCAATTAATGTTCAGCCTGCCCCAGGGTATTGTGGCCCGTGACTGGACACAAGATAACCGGACATGGTTTGCCGCAGTCAAGACAGAAAAGAAAATGATGTTCCTGATTCTGGCGCTAATTATTGCAGTAGCCGCCTTTAATTTACTGTCTTCACTGGTGATGGCGGTTAAAGACAAGCAGTCGGATATTGCCATTTTAAGAACATTGGGGGCCAGTCCGGCAGAAGTGGCCCGGATATTTCTGGTTCAGGGTTCTTTGATTGGTATTGTGGGTACTTTCCTGGGGGTATTCCTGGGTTGTCTGGTTGCTTATAATATTGATGTCATCATTCCGTTTATTGAAAACCTTTTTGGTATTCATTTTCTTGACCCCAGTATTTATTTTGTCAGCCAGTTGCCGTCCCATCCTGAAGTAAGCGATATTACCTCGGTGGGTATTACGTCTTTGGTGCTTTCCATACTGGCTACGCTGTATCCAAGCTGGCGGGCATCCCGTTTGCAACCTGCTGAGGTATTACGCCATGACTAATGAGAAAAAATATGCCTTGCAGGCAAAGTCCATCGTTAAATATTACGAAGACGGCAATACCCGGCTGGATATCCTGAAAGGCATAGACCTGGATGTAGAGCAAGGTGAAATGGTGGCCATTATTGGGGCTTCGGGTTCAGGTAAAAGCACCTTGTTACATACCCTGGGCCTGCTGGATGAACCCACTTCTGGGGAGGTGCTGGTTAACGGTGCCCGTACCGCGGGTTTGTCCGAGAAGCAACGTAGCCAGATTCGTAACCAAAGCCTGGGATTTGTGTATCAATTTCACCACTTGTTGCCTGAGTTCAGCGCACTGGATAACGTGGCCATGCCCTTGATTGTCAGACGGATGGATCGCAGCAAGGCACGCAAAATGGCAGAGCAGGTTTTGGGCAAAGTGGGGCTGGCCGAACGGCTTACCCACAAACCCAGCCAGCTTTCCGGGGGCGAACGCCAGCGGGTGGCCTTGGCCCGTGCTTTGGTGGCCAATCCGGTTTGCGTGCTGGCTGATGAGCCTACCGGTAACCTTGACAGGGAAACTGCACAAAACATGTTTGCTTTATTGAAATCGGTCAATAAAGAGTTCAATACGGCCTTTGTGATTGTGACTCATGATCCTAAACTGGCCGAATTGGCAGATCGCCAATTGGTAATGGAAAAAGGCCTGCTCGATAGCAAAACCGATGTGCCCGTTTAAACATTTATTTATTTAACATTTAATGTGGGGTGCACAGACGGGCGTTTATTGTTCAACTGGGGTGTTGCCATGCTTATTGATACACATTGCCACTTGGACGCGGCCGAATTTGATTCTGACCGCGATGAAGTGATTGCCGATGCCCAGGCGCAAGGGGTAAAAATAATGGTGATACCCGCCGTGGCGCAAAGCAATTTTGCCACGGTAAAGAATTTGGCGCATCGCATTGACGGTGGCTTTTACGCATTAGGCATTCACCCCATGTATGTGCACAAAGCCCAAGATGAAGACCTGGGCTTGCTGGAGCAGGAAATTGCCCGTTCAATGGATGACCCTCGTTTTGTCGGTGTGGGTGAAATTGGCCTGGATTTTTTTGTTACTGACATTGCCAGTGGAAAGCCCCGTGAACGGCAGGAGTATTTTTACTTGGCCCAGTTAAGCCTGGCTAAACAATTCAATTTGCCGGTTATTCTGCATGTGCGCAAATCACAGGACACACTGCTTAAGTATTTACGCCGGTTTTCATTGTCTGGTGGCATTGCCCATGCCTTTAATGGCAGTTTTCAGCAGGCCCGGGCATTTACCGATCTGGGCTTTGCCTTGGGCATGGGGGGCGCCATGACCTATAGCCGTTCTTTACAAATACGCCGGCTGGCAAGCGAACTGGATCTTTCGCATCTGGTGTTGGAAACCGATTCTCCGGATATTCCTCCGGCCTGGTTAAGCGAGCCCAACCGGCGAAACACCCCCGGTCAAATTTCCCGTATTGCCCAAGTGCTGGCTACGTTAAGGGAGGAAAGTCTGGAACATATCAGTCAAAGTACGGCTAACAACGCCCAGCGGGTTTTGCCACGGATGATATTGTCCTGAAATTGGCCTTTTGTTGCGCCCCTTGAGTAGAATCTGCTTTTCAGCGCACAAAGAATGTCATGCGGGTTTACTGGATTTGCCTGGCGGGTGCTTGCCTGGGCATGGCAGGTGTTCAGCTGTTGCCGGTCTTGCCTTCACTTATCATCCTCAGTTTGCTGGCGGGCTTATTGCTGCTCGCCTGGCTGTGTTTGTGGCCAAGGCAATTTCCGGCATTTAAAGCCATTTTTATTGGCGTGTTATGTTTTTTGCTGGGCATGGCTTACTCTACTTATAGGGCTCAGCTACGGCTGGCTGACAGCCTTGCTTCCCTTCATGAAAACAAAACCAGCCGGGTTGTTCTGCGTGTTGCTGAAATTGCACTCTACGGTCCTGACTATGTGCAGTTCAAGGCCGAAGTGCTGGACAGTTTTTCCATTAAAGGAATACCAACGCATATACAGGTACGTTGGCAGGTAGGAAAATGGCCGGGTCTGTATGGCAAGCCAGAAAACCTCAAAGATAAATTGCCGGTGATCAGGCCAGGACAAATTTGGGCAATGTCTTTAAAACTCAAACGGGTGCATGGCGCCATGAATCCCAATGGTTTTGATTTTGAAACCCATGCCTTTGCCAATAATATTAGAGCCATGGGGGCGGTCAAAGGCCAGCCCAAACTGTTGGCGGATGAGCCATTCAGCCGCTTTGCCATTGCGGTTGAACGGGGGCGGGATCGGGTGCGTTCGGCCATGCTGCCATACTTGCAAGATAAACGTTTTGGTCCCGTCATGATGGCACTTGTTATGGGGGACCAGAACGGCATAGCCCAGGATGACTGGATCTTGTTTAACCTTTCGGGTATTACCCATCTGGTTTCCATTAGCGGTTCCCATATCATGATGCTGGCTGTTTTAGGCAATTTCCTGGTGCTGTGGTTATGCAAAAGAATCAAGCGGAAAGGGAAATTGCTGTCAGACCATCGTTCCGTTCATGTGCTGGCCGCTTTTGTTGGCTTGTTGGTGGCCTGGGCTTATTGTTTGCTGGCGGGCTGGGGGGTGCCGGCGCAAAGGACATTGCTGATGCTGGCCATTGGCTATGGTCTGGTCTTGTTTCGCTTGCGAATGTCCATTTTCTTTATTCTCATGCTGGCCTGTTTTTGTGTCTTTTTACTGGATCCGTGGGCCATGCTGTCCAGCGGATTCTGGCTGTCTTTTTCTGCTGTGGCCGTTCTAATTTGGCTGGGGCGGCATCATGCACAGCAGGGGCGGGGTAATGAGCCTGGTAAGGGCAAAAAACTCTGGGCTACCTTTGTATTGGCGGCGAAGTTTCAGCTAATGATCACCTTGGCGCTGGCCCCTTTTTTAATATTGCTTTTCAGCCAGTTTTCGCTGGTCTCGCCGTTGGTGAATGCCTATGCCATTCCCTTGATTGGCTGGGTTATTACCCCATTATCATTGTTGTTTGCCTTACTGGCTATCTTGAATTTTCATGTAGCGACCATACAGTGGCTGGGTAATCTTACCCATGATATTTTGCAATGGGTGCTTGATGTCACTGCCTGGTTTGCCCAGTTACCGTGGGCCAGTGTCTATATTGCCTCACCTGCTTTATGGGGATTGTTACTAGCCTTGGCGGGTGTTTTTATCGTGTGCCAGGCCAAAGGATTGCCTTATAAAAATCTGGCTTGGTGTTTCATGGTACCTGTTTTTTTGGGGAAAACAGATAGGCCATTACCCGGTTACTGGGACTTGATTGCTTTGGACGTGGGGCAGGGAACGGCGGTTGTGGTGTTAACACAAAAGCATGCCGTGCTGTTTGACGCTGGCCCCAGGACTAGCCATGCCAATGAAGCGGGTAGCCGGACAATCCTGCCTTATTTAAGATCAATGGGGGTAAAGCAGCTTGATACCATTGTGGTATCCCATTCAGACGTGGATCATGCAGGTGGCTTTGCTGAAGTGATTGCCGGCATTAATACCGGCATGGCGTATGCGTCATTCGGGCTAGACCGGTTTTTGCTTGAAGAAGAAAAGCGCATGGATCGCGAATATGTGTTGCTTAACCGGAACCAGGCTTATCTACCTTGCGGGCAGGGGCAGGCCTTTAGTTTTGACGGAGTCAGTTTTACTTTCCTCAATAGCGGGCAATTGCCCTTACCGAATGAAAGCGGCAATGAGCAAAGTTGCGTGTTGCAGGTGCAGGGCAGTCAGCACAGCGCATTGTTAACGGGTGATATTCATATTGAACAGGAAAACGGGCTGGTTCAGCCTGGACTGGAAAAGGTCAATGTCGTAGTGGTGCCACATCATGGGGCAAACACTTCCTCTTCGCCAGCGTTTGCCCAGGCCCTTAAAGCCGATCATGCGATTGCCCAGAACGGTTATCTTAACCGTTACGGTCATCCACACAGGCTGGTGCGGCAACGCTGGGAAGATGCAGGCAGTGTTTTCTGGCGCACCGACAGGGATGGTGCCATTACCGTGCGCTCTTCAATACAGGGACTTGACTTGCTTGCAACGCGAAGCGTAAAAAAACGCTATTGGCATGCCCGCTAGCCTCAGCATATACTAGTAATCATTATTATTTGTATCCTTCGGAGGAAAGTCATGCATTCACCACGTTTGAATTATGTCAATTGCGTCAGTAAGGCTGGCGTGCATCGCATGGCTTATTGGGAATGGGGTGATCCCGAGAACGACAAGGTGCTGGTGTGTGTACATGGTTTAACCCGAACGGGACGTGACTTTGATGATATCGCCCACGCCATGTCTGGCGAATATCGTGTGGTTTGTCCTGATATTGTTGGCAGGGGTGCCTCAGATTTTCTGCTTAATCCGTCCCTGTATGCGGTACCGCAGTATGTTTCCGATATTTTCACCCTGTTGGCACGCATCAATGCCAAAACCCTGGACTGGATCGGGACATCAATGGGTGGGCTTATTGGCATGGTATTTGCCGGGCTAGTGCGAAATGCCGATCTTTATATCGGTAACCAGGAGCTTCGTCATGAAGGGATGCCAGTCAAAACCGGGCTGGCCTTGAACAAGCTGGTGCTTAATGATGTGGGGCCCAAAATAGAGCTGGAGGCCATTCGCCGCATTGGTACCTATGTGGGCAAGGGGTTGGAGTTTGAAAGTTTTGAACGCGCGGTTGAGTATATGAAGGTAAATGCGGCCTCTTTTGGTCCGCTTAATGATAAGCAATGGATTGAATTTACAAATAGTGTGATTAAATTCAGGGACAATGCCTGGAAAAGTCATTACGATGTAGATATAGCCCAAACATTTAAGGAACAGGAAAGTGAAGAAGCGCTTGCTGCGGCAGAAGCTTACCTGTGGCGATCTTACAAAACCATTGATTGCCCTATTTTAATATTACGGGGCGAAAACTCCGATTTGTTAAGTCGTGAGTCGGTTACCCAAATGCTGGAACAGAATAAAAACAGTCAGATGGCTGAAATTCCCGAGGTGGGGCATGCGCCTACCCTGATGCCCGACGCACAAATCCAGACGGTCCGTGAGTTTTTGCTCTCTTGAAACATTTTTTTGCTGGTAGGAAAGTATCATGGATAGCTTGGTCAGATTAAATGTAGACCTGCATTGTCATTCAACCGTTTCAGATGGTGTGTTAAGCCCCACCGAAGTGGCCACACGTGCAGCAGGCAATGGGGTGAATGTCTGGAGTCTCACCGATCACGATGAGGTAGGTGGTCAGCAAGAGGCAGCGCGCGTAGCCAGTGAGCTTGGCATGACTTACATTCCGGGTATTGAAATTTCTGTGACCTGGGCAGGGCATACCTTGCATATTGTAGGTTTGGGTATAGACCCCGATAATGAAGCAATGAATGCCGGATTGAAACGCATCCGTGATGATCGTGAATTGCGGGCACGGGAAATGTCAGAAAAGCTGGCGCAATTTGGTATTATGGATGCCTACGAAGGGGCCTTGAAATTTGCCGATAACCCTAATTTGCTTAGCCGGACGCATTTTGCCCGTTATATTGTAGAAACCGGTCATTGCAAAAGTATGCAAGAGGTGTTTGACAGGTATCTGGGCGATGGCAAACCCGGTTATGTGGCGGGTGATTGGGCAGGCCTTGAAGAGGCAATCAACTGGATCAACCAGTCAGGAGGGATTGCAGTCATTGCCCATCCAGGGAGGTATAAATACTCACGTAGTGAATTCAGCACGCTATTTAAAACCTTCAAATTAATGGGGGGCAGGGGTATAGAAGTGGTTACCGGTTCCCATACGGTTGACCAATACCACCAGTATGCCAATATTGCCCGCCAGTACGGTTTTTTTGCTTCTTGTGGTTCCGATTTTCACAGTCCTTCTGAAAGCAGTATGGATCTTGGTAAACTCCCCCCTTTGCCAAGTGGCCTTACACCTATATGGGAGGCATTAATTTAAATCATGAACAAAGCATTTGTTAAAGAATCCGATCAGGACGATGAGGATGATGGTGCTGACGGCCAGGCAGTCGCCTTGCCAGCTGGCACCAAAAACTATATCACCAAATATGGCTATGCCGCTTTGCGTGAGGAGCTGGTGCATCTGGTTAATACCGAAAGGCCCGATGTAGTGCAAATCGTTTCGTGGGCGGCTGCTAATGGTGACCGCTCTGAAAATGGCGATTATCTGTATGGTAAAAAAAGACTGCGTGAGATAGACCGCAGAATTCGTTTCTTGACTAAAAGGCTTGAAATTGCCGAAGTGGTGGATCCTGCCACCCAACCCAACAAAGATCAGGTGTTTTTGGGTGCCACCGTGGCGTATGTTGACAAGGTCGGCGAAGCGCATACTGTAACCATTGTGGGGGTTGATGAGGCAGAACCCCTGCAGGGGAAAATCAGCTGGATATCGCCGGTGGCACGGGCCCTGATCAAGGCCAGGGAAGGCGATACGGTTAGCTTGCGTACGCCTTCGGGTATGGATGAGCTGGAAATTCTTGAAATTAATTACCCTGACGAGTAAGGCTGAAATTGGCTGAATCGTCCTGGGCCAGGTGTTTTACCAGATAGGGCAGGCTTTTTTCCAGTGCCGCCTGCAGGGTGTAGGGCGGGTTAATAATAAACATGCCACTTCCATGCAAACCGTAACCATCAGCGGCCGGTTTTCTGACTGCCAAAGAGGCATTGATCCATTCCGTGCCCGGCAGTTTCTCAAGCTGTTTAAGCATGTCATACACTTCCTTGCGATTGACCAACGGGTACCAAACGGCATAGCAGCCTGTGGCAAAGCGTTTCAGGCCATCCTTGATAGCCATTAAGGTGTGGCGGTAATCGGCTTTGTCTTCATAGGAAGGGTCAATCAGGATAACGCCTCTTCTGGGTACGGGGGGCAGTTGCGATTTCAGGCCTGAAAAACCGTCTTTTTCAATAATCGTCACCTGGCGTGCAATTTCCCTGCCTTGCTGTTCAATGTTGTCGCTCAGGATCTCAATCTCGGTGGGGTGCAATTCAAACAAATGCAGACGATCTTTGGGACGCATCAGTTCCAGAGAGATCCAGGGAGATCCCGGGTAATACACCAGATCCTGGCCATCGTTGAGGTTGCGGATATGGTCAATATAAACCTGCAGGTCTTCGGGTAGGTCGGTGTTATCCCAAAGACGGGCAATGCCATCCTTGAATTCTGCGGTTTTTTCCGCCCAGGCATCTTCCAGATCGTAAATGCCAGCACCGGCGTGGGTGTCGATGATCCAGTAGGGGGTTTCCTTTTTGTTGAAATAATGCAAAATATGCAACCAAACGGAATGCTTTAAGACATCAGCGTGATTGCCTGCATGAAAGGCGTGGCGGTAACTGAACAAAATATATCCTTGTGGTTAATACTGGCTATTAAGCCAAATCGGGTGTTACCCGAAGCAGTTCGTCGGTAAACAGGGCATCGCAGCCCCAATGCAATAATTGTTTGGCGCGTTGGTAGTCATTAACGGTCCAGGCACAAACCTTGTAGCCAGCCTGGTGGATACGCGCTATTTTTTCCTGATCAAGCAGGCTTTGTTTTAAGTTGATGGCGACGCAATCCAGCTTTTCAAGAATCTCGGTGAAATTGGCCGGCAGGTCTTCAGTTAAAAAAGCGCGTGGCAATTCGGGGGCGACTTGTTGTGCCGCTGCCAGTGCTTCTTGGGAAAAAGAAGAGATCAGGGGAACCAGATGGGAATGGTGCCACCATTGCCGTGCCGCTTCGGCGGCCAGACTCCCGGTTTCTTCTTCCCGGTTTGGGCAAGGCTTGATTTCTATATTACAGAAAATATTGTTTTCCTGGGTGAAACGGGCAACAGAAAGAAACGTGGGTATTTGCTCTCCGGTATAAAAGGCAGAGTGCCAGCCACCGAAATCCAGTTCGGACAGTTCCAGGAACGTTTTGCTGGCGGCAAGTCCAATACCGTTTGACGTTCTGTCTACCGTATCATCGTGCATAAGGACAAGCACATTGTCCTGGCTGAGCTTGACGTCGAACTCAACCATGGAAAACCCGTGTTCATGACCACAACGCATGGCAGCCAGGGTGTTTTCAGGCGCCATGAAGCCGGCGCCACGATGGGCAATCAGGCGTGGATAGCGCCATTGGAAGGTGTTTTTGGCTGACATTGGAATGTGTAAAGGTGGCTTTCAAGACTAAGATTATTGTATTGTAGAAAGATATAAGCCGCTTTGAAAGCGACTTTTTATAAAATATGGCCGAAATGTCTATTTTAAAAGTGAAAAAGACTAAAATGGGAAACCCCTTTTTCCAACCGCGACATTTATAATGTATATTCTGATTTTCGCAGTCTGAGTTGAGAGCTTAATGTTTGAATTTATCCGTAAACACCAACGTATTGTCTTGGCAATGTTAATTATTTTGGTGGTCCCGTCATTTGTTTTTTTTGGCGTGGCCGACTATCAAAGCTTCGTTTCCAACGATGTTAAATTAGCGGCTGTCAAAGAAACCAATATTACCCAAGAGCAGTTTAACCAATCCTGGCGCGCCCGGCTGGATCAAATGAGAATGGAATCCGGCGCGAATTTTGATGTTTCCAAAGTAGATACACCAGCCAACCGGCAAGCCTGGCTGAATCAGCTTATTAATACTCAGGTGCTGCAACAGGAAATGATCGACGGCCACTTCAATGCCACCGATAATATGGTTCGCGAAGCGATTGGCTCTAATCCCCAGTTTCATGAAAACGGGGTTTATTCTCCCCAGAAATACAACGAGTTCCTTAGCAATAACGGTATTCGGGATATAGACTACGAAGCTTATGTGCGTCAGAATCTGGCTTATGCCCATGTGCTGGAGCCCATTGCGCAATCTGTTTCGCTACCTGAAAAAACGCTGGCATTATTGCAATCGGCCATGGTTCAGGAACGTGCAGTTCGCCTGAAGGAATTTGAACTTTCTTCTTTCCAGCAAGATGTCACGGTTACCGAAGAGGATATCAAACAGTGGTACGATAAAAACAGCAAAACGCTTGAAGTCCCCCGCTATGTAGATGCCCAGTATATTATCCTTAACCAGGATGCGGCATTAAAATTGGTGCCTGAAGTTTCAGAAGCGGATATCGAATCCTATTACCAGTCCAACATTGGCAAGTACACCAAGCAAGAGCGCCGTGTGGTTAATCATATTCAGCTCATAGTGCCCGCCAGTGCCGATGCCGCAGCCCAGGAAGAGATCCTGAAAAAAGCACAGGATGTAGCGGCTCAGGCCAAGGCAGATCCTGCAAAATTTTCTGCACTGGCAAAACAGTATTCAGATGACGTGGGTACTAAAAACCTGGATGGTAGCCTGGGTCTGTTGGCCAGGGGCGATATTCCTGTTCTTGATGAAGCCATTTTCTCTTTAACTGAACCGGGTGTGACCGATCCTGTTAAAGTTGGCAATTCCTATCATATTATTCAAGTTGTCAATATCGATCAAGGTTCTGTGCAACCGCTATCCGACATCAAGAATGAAGTTTTGGAAGCAATTCGCCTGCAACTGGCCTCTGAAAAATTTGCAGATCTGGCTACTGGCCTGACCCAGCAGGTAAACGATGATCGCTCATCACTGCAAGCAGTTGCCGATAATCTTCAGCTAGAACTTAAAACAGTGAATGGCGTGGCTCGTGACCTGCTTCTGACTGCTGAACAGATTGGTGAAAATAGCGCTTCTGCCAGCGCCGATGCTAAATATTTCGAGGCACCACGGGTTCGTGAAGTTTTGTTCTCCGATGAAGTATTGAAGCAAAAACTCAACTCTGGTGTGATTGAAATTTCACCTTCGGAGTTGCTGGTGGTTCGTGTGGCCCAAGAAGTGCCTGCCGTTATTCCTGCTCTTGATTCTGTCAAAAATGTGGTTGAAAGCAATGTGAGGGATGAAAAAGCCCTGGAGCAGGCTAAGCTGACCGGCGAGCAAGAGTTGAAAATGCTGCAGGAAAACGGTGAAGCCACGTTAACTGGTTTTGGTCAGGAAGCAGTAATCAGTCGCTTAATGACCAACCAATTGCCAGAAGCAATGCTAAATACAATTATGGCTGCATCGACAGATAAATTGCCTTCTTTTGTGGGTACCTCAACCCCTAATGGCTATGTGATTGCTCAGATTGAAAAGGTTTCCGAGGGTAATCCTGAAACGAAGATGCTTTTCACGCAATTCCTGCAACCCGGCTTGGAGTCTGGCGTTGCAATCGAGGTGGCTCAGGGAGTTACCAATATCTTGCGTGCTGATCACGAGGTTCAGGTATTCCCCGAAGCTGAAAAAGTTATTTTGGGTGAATAAGTCGGGTAGCCGCTTTTCTAAAGCGTAATCCTTAACCCGGGCATTAATGAATAAACCCCATAAAGCTGGATGTGACTCCGGTTTTATGGGGTTTTTCTATGAGTACAGCCAATTATTAAACTGGTATACCTAATAACTATAAATGGGTTATTTATTGAGGGTGGTTTTTAATGAATTGCTTGTTCCAATATGGACCAGACATTTTCCGCCATGGTTTTTTGTGCTGATTCGTTGGGATGAATACCATCGTCCTGATACATGCTTTTATCCAGTGCAAAATGCTCAAACAAGAAAGGCACCAGCAAGGCGTCTTTTTCCTGTGCAACCCGGGCAAACATTTCCTTGAACTGTTGCGAATACACAGGCCCAAAGTTGGGGGGGATTTGCATACCAACAATGACTACTTTGGCCTGTGCCTGTTTGCTTAAATCGCTCATTTTGCTCAGGTTGTTGTGAGTGCTCTCCAGTGGCAGGCCACGTAATGCATCATTTGAGCCCAATTCAATAATTACCACAGAAGGTTTGTGCTGCGTTAACAGGGCAGGTAGCCGGCTAAGACCGCCGCTGGTTGTGTCGCCGCTAATGCTGGCATTGATAATTTCATAATTGTCATAATCCCCAAGGAAATCTGATTTAATTATTTCCACCCAACCTTTGCCCCTTTCAATGCCATATTCTGCTGATAAACTGTCTCCTATAACCAGTATTGTTTGGTTGCTGGTATTTTGTGCGTAAGCCAGCTGAAAAGTAGTGGTGCACATTAATAGCGTCAGACATAATTTGAGTAGTTGATTTATGAAAAACATATTTGCCCTGGAAGTAAATGGTCTGAATAAAGTAGTGGAAGATGCCAATGGCCAGCTTCGTATTTTAGAGGATATTTCTTTTTCACTTGAAAAAGGTAAGACACTGGCGATAACCGGAAGTTCTGGCTCTGGCAAATCAACCTTGCTGGGCATTTTGGCTGGCCTTGACGTACCGAGCCAAGGCAGCGTGCACCTGATGGGGCAGGACCTGTTTAGACTGGATGAAGACCAGCGTGCCCAGTTGCGCGCGTATCATGTGGGGTTTGTGTTCCAGTCCTTTCAATTGCTGCCTAATTTAACAGCCCTTGAAAATGTCATGCTGCCACTGGAATTGCAAGGCAAACGAGCCAAGGATGCCGCCTGGGCCATGCTAGAGCGGGTAGGGCTTGCCGGACGCTCCCGGCATTATCCTAAAACATTGTCTGGCGGAGAGCGCCAGCGTGTTGCCCTGGCACGGGCTTTTGTGGTTGAACCAGCCATATTGTTTGCCGATGAACCAACAGGCAGCTTGGATGCAAAAACGGGTGCCCATATTATGGACTTGATGTTTGCGTTGCATGAAGAAAAAAGAAGCACCTTGGTTTTGGTTACTCACGACACGGCCCTTGCCATTCGCTGTCAGCAGCAGCTTATATTACAGGCAGGCAGGGTACAAAACACAGATACGTTTTAAAAGTACAGGCCAAGCCAGAAAATATTGGTATTTTCCGGTTGTCTAGCCCTTAACCCTGATAATCCTGGTGACTTGGGGTACGTGGCGTATTAACCGGATTACCCTGGCTAAATGCTTGCGATCATCTACCTGAATGGTAATTTGGATCGTTGCGGTTTCCAGTGCCTCTTCGTTCATGGACATTTGAATAATGTTGGAATCGGCTGTCGCTATTTGTGCCGCGATGCGCCCCAAAACCCCTTTCTCATTCTTAATGGTAATTTCAAGACGGGTAGGCAGGTGCTTGGCGGTTTCTGTATCCCAGCTAACCGAAGATACCCAGCGTTCCGGTTCACGTGTGCGTTGACGAAGGGCGGCAGGACAGTCTTCTGTGTGAACAACCAGTCCATGCCCTGGACGGATGCAGGCAAGAAGTGAATCACCTGGAATTGGGCAACAGCAACTGGATAGTTGAGCAGCTTGGCCTTCATTGCCCTGAATGAAAATAGTGCCCGTTTTGGCGACTGACATTTCATCGATGACTGCGGCGCTGGTTGCCACAATTTCGTTGTCGATGAGGAAACGACGGGCAACGACGGCGGCAAGTCGACGTCCCAAGCCGATATCAGCCAGGACTTCATCAACAGAGTTGGCACCGGTGCTTTTTGCCAGTTTTTCCCATTGTGGATCATCTTTAGGTGGTACTGGTATCTTGAGTTCCTGCAAGGCATGCAAAAGTTGTTTTTCACCAAACTGGATAGACTCACCGTACTTAACCGTTTTAAGGAAATGACGGATTTCAGAGCGTGCCTTGCCGGTACGTACGTAGTTAAGCCATTGATTGCTTGGAACGGATGCCGGAGAAGTGATGATTTCAATTCTGTCACCGCTGCTGAGTTCTGTTTTCAGGGGAACGAATTCACCATTGATTTTGGCGGAAACGGCATGATTGCCGATATCGGTATGAATAAGGTACGCAAAATCAATAGGCGTTGCACCGCGGGGCAAAGAAATGATTTTACCTTTGGGGGTAAGCACATACACCGCGTCGGGGAACAGGTCTACCTTGACGTGCTCAAGGAACTCGCCCGAATCACCGGTTTGACTTTGGATATCCAGCAACGATTGCAGCCAGCGATGGGTTTGTTTTTGCAGGTCGTTGAGCGAGATATCATCATTTTTGTAGATCCAGTGAGAGGCCACGCCTTTTTCGGCAATGTGGTCCATGTCACGGGTGCGAATCTGGAATTCGATGGGGGTACCATAAGGGCCCACCAAGGTGGTGTGCAAAGACTGGTAGCCGTTAAGCTTGGGAATGGCAATATAGTCTTTGAATTTGCCGGGTACCGGGCGATACAGCTGGTGAATCACGCCCAGGGCCAAATAGCATTCGGGCAGGGTGTGTACGATAATCCGGAAGCCGTAGATATCCAGCACATCGGAAAAGGATTTTTTTTGTTCGCGCATTTTATTATAAATGCTGAACAGGGATTTCTCACGACCTGAAATTTCGGCTTCAATACCCTGAGCCGGCATAGCGGTAGTGATGTTGTCGGTGATTTTGGTAAGAACTTCGCGGCGGTTGCCCCGTGCCGCCATGACTGCCTTGTGCAGTACCGAATAACGGTTGGGCGAGCTGGCCACAAAACACAAGTCCTGAAGTTCGCGAACCAGGGAGTTAAGACCCAGCCGATGCGCAATGGGGGTGTAGATTTCGAGTGTTTCGTTGGCTACACGCCGGCGTTTGGCTGGATCTACCGCGTCCAGGGTACGCATATTATGCAGGCGATCAGCCAGCTTGATTAAAATGACGCGTACGTCTTTGGCCATGGCCAACAGCATTTTACGAAAGCTTTCCGCTTGCTGTTCGGCTTTGGTGGCAAAATTGAGTTTTTCAAGTTTGGTAAGGCCATCGACCAGATTGGCGACATCGGGGTTGAATTTTTCAGCCAGCTCGGATTTTAGAACGCCCTGGTCTTCGATGACGTCGTGCAGCAGAGCAGCCATAAGGGCGTTGACGTCAAGCTTCCATTCGGCACATATTTCGGTAACCGCAATGGGGTGGGTAATGTAGGGGGCACCGCTGGAACGAAACTGACCCAGATGGGCCTGGTCTGCAAAGCGGTAGGCTTCACGTACCTTTTCAATATCTTTACTGTCCATGTAGCTGGACAGTATTTCGGTAAGCGTGGCCAATGAAGCAATGGTAGGATCATTGGCCGGTATGGTCTTGCCTGTGGCAAGCTGTGCTGATTCAACTGGCTGGGCGGATGCTTTCTGTTTTCTTTTAAAGGGAGACCCGGCACGCAACGCATGCAAAATGGTTGATGATGCGCCTTTAATCCCTTTAAATGTCATAGTGTTGATCCTTGCCGATTATTGATTCAGGTAGGTACTTTACGCAACATTTCAAGACCGGTTACACCGCTTGCGATTTCACGCAAAGCAAGCACGGTGGGTTTGTCTTTGTTGCTTTCAAGGCGAGGCTCATGACCCTGGGCCAGTTCGCGTGCACGGTAAGTGGCCGCCAGCGTCAGGCTAAAGCGGTTTGGAATTTGTTTTAAACAGTCTTCAACGGTAATTCGTGCCATTTGATAACCTGAAAAATAGGGGGGGAAATAATAGGAGGCTTAGTTGGAAGCGGCATCTAAAATGCCCAACTCGGCGAATAGCTTTTCGTGTCGCGCAGCCTGTGCTGTATAGCGTAAACGAGCTGTAGCAATAATTTGCTGCAGCTCATGTAGCGCGACGTCGAAATCATTGTTAATGATAACATATTCGCACTCAGGGGCGTGTGCAATTTCGCCTCCGGCCGCTAATAAGCGACGGGCAATCACACTGGGCTCATCTTGCCCGCGACGGGTAAGCCTGACTTCCAGCTCTTCAATTGATGGTGGCAAAATAAAGATATCGGTCACATCGGAAAATTGCTGTCTTACCTGACGGGCGCCTTGCCAGTCAATTTCCAGCAAAACATCCTTGCCTGCGGCAATGGCTTTCTTAATGAAAGTTTTGGGTGTGCCGTAAAAATTGCCGTGTACCTCTGCCCATTCCAGCAAGTCATCGTTTTCTTTCAGGGCCTGGAATTCTTCCACGCTGATGAAATGGTATTCACGCCCGTTCTCCTCACCCGGCCGGGGGGGACGGGTCGTGCAGGAAACAGAGAGTTCAATGCCGGTATCATTTTTCAGCAGGGCATTGACCAGACTGGATTTTCCGGCACCGCTGGGAGCGACAATCATAAATACATTACCGGGATATTTCTTCATGGTGAGGCGTCCATTTTTTTACAAGTAGCAAGGATAACAAAAAATTAAGCACTATTTACAATAAACAGCAAAAAAGTCGCTTCAAAATACCCGTAAATGGTGCCAGCAAGCCCCATTCTTGGTAGCATTGCTAGATAAAACGTGATGGAGAATAAAACCATGAATATGTCTAACGCTAAAGTAGCGGTGGTAACAGGGGCCGGTTCTGGCATTGGCAGGGCGGTGGCGCTGGAATTGTTAAGTGCGGGTTACCGGGTGGTTTTGGCCGGAAGACGACAGGAGGTGCTAGAGGAAACGCGTACTGCTGCGGGGTTGGATGCGGTGAGGGCGCTTGTGGTACCCACTGATGTCACTAAGGAAAATGAAGTAACGGCCCTTTTTGAACAGACCCAGCGAGAGTATGGCCGGGTAGATGTGCTGTTCAATAACGCAGGCAAAAGCGGTACGGCGGTGCCCATTGACGAGTTTTCCACCCAGGAATGGCGTGAGATCGTGGATGTAAACCTGACCGGCATGTTCCTGTGCGCCCAGGCCGCCTTTCATGTGATGCGGCACCAGAGTCCCCAGGGAGGGCGGATTATTAATAACGGTTCTATCTCGGCCACGGCACCACGCCCCATGTCTATCGCTTATACAGCCACCAAACATGCCGTTACCGGCCTGACCAAAACCATT
>Ga0265293_10003855_pt1 | contig 27272 bp, 29 predicted proteins | sample Munlanlewell138R_FD_192505 | JGI IMG/M metagenome (GOLD analysis project Ga0265293, IMG submission 192505) | Leachate microbial communities from a municipal landfill in Southern Ontario, Canada - Leachate well 138R | ecosystem: Engineered > Solid waste > Landfill > Unclassified | place: Canada...
ACCTAAATAATATAATCTTTATTAATAATTTGCAAAATTTGACAAGGTTAACGCAACAGAGATGTTAAGAAACATAGAATTCATCGAATTAATCTTTTTTATGTGCATTTACTTTGTCATGTAACAATAATGTGTTTCCTAAAATTGACACTCCTTAGCTTCTGGCTTTATAATGATTATCATATAAGGAGCAAAAATCTGTGAAAAAACGTGTCTTAAGTGGAATTAAACCAACTGGCAATTTGACCCTAGGAAACTACTTAGGTGCTTTAAAGCATTTTGCTAAATATCAAGATGAGCATGAAGTTTTTATTTTTATTGCTGATTTACATGCTTTAACTTTACCAATTGAACCAGAAGTTTTAAGAAAACTTACACGTGATATTGTTGCCTTTTATTTAGCTAGTAATTTAGATCCGAGTAAAACAACAATTTTTTTACAATCTCAAGTGAGTGAACATAGCGAATTAAACGCCATTTTACAAAACTATTTGTATATGGGAGAGTTAAATCGTATGACACAATTTAAAGACTTGTCTTTAAAAATGAAGCAAAGCGCTATTGGTTTAGGTTTATTTGCTTATCCAGTTTTAATGGCGAGCGACATCCTTCTTTATGATGCACAAATTGTCCCAGTTGGTGAAGATCAAAAACAACATGTCGAATTAACTAGAGATTTAGTTGATCGCTTTAATAAAAGATATGGAAACATCCTAGTCATGCCAGAACCTGTTATTTCAAAAGTTGGGGCGCGTATTATGTCTTTATCAAATCCTTTACAAAAAATGTCAAAATCTGACCCTAAAGGTGATGTCTTTTTATTAGACGATTTAAAAGTTATTGAAAAAAAGATTATGGCGGCGGTTACTGATTCTGGTAGTGAAATAAAATATGATGTTAAAAATAAACCCGGCATTTCAAATTTAATAAGTATTTATGCTTCGATTGAAAACATAACTACTAAAGACGTCGAAGAAAAATTTAAAAATAGTCAATACGGAGAATTTAAAAAAGCCGTTGCAATGTGCGTGATAAATGAATTAGGTCCATTCAAAAAAAGGTACGAAGAAATTATTAATAGTTCCTTAATTGAAGAAACCTTAGCCGAAGGTGCCTTAAAAGCTAAAAAAATTGCTAAGCAAACATTAAGTCGTGTCCAAAAAGCTGTAGGACTTTTACATGTTGAATAATCAGCGTCTTTTAATCGCTCTTGATTTAGATGGTACTTTATTAACATCGAAGAAAACAATTTCTAAAAAAACAAAAAAACTTATTCAAGACCTCGCTAAAGAAGGTCATTTAATTATTATTGCTAGTGGTCGTCCCCCACGAGCAATTTTTAATTATTATTACGAGCTTGGTTTAAAAACACCAATGATTTCATATAACGGGGCTTACGTTTTTAATCCGTTAGATGAATCGTTTCCTGAACAAAAAATGGTTTTTGATAGCAAAATAATTAAAAACTTAATCACCGATTTAAATCCTGTTATGACAAATATCATGTGTGAAAATAATGATAATATGTGGTTAAGATATGAAAATGCGCAGTTAGTTGATTTTTTTGCTTCAAGTGATATTAAACTTCACTTTGGCGAATTTGATTTATTTTCTAATCAAAACTTATTTTCCATTATTGGCATTCAAAAACCTGATATAAGTCGTGATGAAATCAAAAATATCATTTCTAAATATGAAGATATTGACGTATGGTTTTGGCATGGTTCACCTTATTTTGAACTATATGTTAAAGGCTTTTCAAAAGGCCCAGGTTTAAAATATATTGCTAATTTTTATCAAATTGCCAAAGAAAATATTATTGTTTTTGGCGATGCTGATAATGATATTGATATGTTTCAAGTTGGTCATATTTCAGTTGCGATGAAAAACGCAAAAACAAACGTTTTGCAATCTGCAAGCCGCATTAGTTTGTATGATAATGATAAAGAAGGCATTTATCATACATTAAAACAAATTATAAGAGAGTATAAAACATAGTTTTATAATCCAAGTTGTTTTTTTAAATCATTAAATAATAAATTAGCTTTTGATTTTAAATCATCTTCTTTTTTACCACTTAAACCAAAATAAAATTTACATTTTGGTTCAGTGCCGCTTGGCCTAATACTTATCGTTGATTCATCAGCTAATGTTAAAATAATAACGTCTGATTTAGGTAACGTTAATTGAGTAATATTTTCTTTACTCGTCGCAATGCTTTTCATATAATCTTCAGTTTTAGTAACTTTTAGATTCGTTATTTTTTTAACTTCTAAATTACTTAAACGGTCCATGATGTTTTTCATCTTTTCCATTCCATCAGAACCTTTAAATTCAAGTGAAAAAGTTATATCAAGAGTATAACCGTGTTTAGCTTGTAATTTGTCGTAAACAAGATTAAGACTTTGGCCATTTAAGTGATGGAAAAGCGCCATTTCACAATACATTAAAATTGCTTGTAACCCGTCTTTATCGCGAGCAAAAGGTGCAATTAAACAACCATAACTTTCTTCGTAACCAAATTCAAAAGTAGGTCCATTATTTTCTAAATAATATTGAATACGGTCACCAATAAATTTAAAACCCGTCAAAAAACTTTCACTTTTAACACCATAGCTATGAGCGATTTTTCGTCCTAATCGAGAACTTACAATTGTGTCATACATAATTCCATTTTTTGATAAAGTTCCTTTTTCCTGCTTTTGTGAAAATAAATAATCAATTAATAAAGCGGCTGATTGATTTCCACTTAATAATTCATATTCGCCAAATTGATTTAAAAAGCCTACTCCAACGCGGTCACCATCTGGGTCAGTCATAACAATTAAATGAGCCTTAATTTTCTTAGCAAGTTTTATCGGTTCAAGATAAGATTTTTCATCTTCTGGATTAGGTGAGAGCGTTCCTTTAAAATCAGGGTCGGGATCAATTTGCGATAAAACAGGGTAAACTTCATAACCTAAATCATTAAAAATGCGCATTGCGTTTACATAACTACTTCCATGATTTGGGGTGTAAACAATCCGAAAATCTTTTTTTCTTAAGTGAGGATTGACTTGAATCTTTTTCACCAAATCAATATATACATCGTCAATTTCTTTTGTAAGAATTATGATTTCCCCTTTTGTAAAATTTAAAGGTATTTTTATTTCTAATTCATCGCCTAAATCATTAATAATTTCAATTAGTCTTTCAATTTTATCTGGAACTAATTGGCAACCAAATTCGTCATAAACTTTAAATCCGTTATAGTTTTTAGGATTATGTGAAGCTGTAATCATAATGCCGCCCGCGGCTTGTAAATAATTAACTGCAAAAGATAATTCAGGCGTTGGTCTTAGACTATCAAAAATATAAGTTTTAAAACCCATTTTTTTGTAAATATTAGCAATTTGCAAAGTAAATTCGCGTGATTTGTGGCGATTATCATGAGATATGACTATTCCATTCTCATTTGCATTTGGAAAAATTTCTTTTAAATATAAGCCAAATCCTATCGCAGCTTTTTGAATTGTAAACTCGTTCATTTTGTTTGTGCCAGGCCCTAAAATACCTCGCATTCCGGCTGTGCCAAATTCAATGTTTTTAAAAAAACTTTCATCGATTTCTTGTTCACTCATTTTTAAAATTTCGTTTTTTGTTTCTTTGTTAACGTGCGGACTATTAAGCCATCTTAAGTAATTACTTTTTGTCATTGGTTTCTCCATCTATATTTAATAAATTTATTATTCTTTCTTCTTCTTTGTCTAAAGGACACGTGAATTGTTTATTACTTAAATATGCTAAGTGTCCGTCAATTTCTTCAAACTTTAAAATTGAAGCATGTAAAAATGGTTTATCATACTTATATGTTTTATAAAAATCATTATTCACTTTTAAATTCCCATATTTAGAGTCGCCGACAATTGGATGATTAATACTTTTTAAATGGGCGCGTATTTGGTGTGTTCGTCCACTAATTAATTCAACTTCAAGTAATGAGTAATTATTAAATCTTTGTAGAACTTTTACTTTTGTTAAGGCCTCTTGACCGCCTTTAATTAATGAGGAAGTAAAAACTAGATTTTTATTTTCATCCTTTTTAAGTGGAGTATTAATAATTAAGTCACTTTTTACTACACCACTAACTAGACAAAGATAAAATCGTCTTAAGCCTTGTCGATCATGAAGCATCTTTTCAATAGCTTGTTGAGAAATTAAATTTTTAGCAAAAATAATTTGACCACTCGTATTTCGGTCTAAGCGATGACTTGGTGCTGGTGTAAAACCAAGTGTCGTATGTGGATCGTATTCTCCTTTTTTAAATAAGTAATTTAAGACTTGATTTGTTAAAGTGTGTGTTTTTTCTTTTTTGTCTCCGTGCACTAATAAATTTTTTCTTTTATTAACGATTAATAAATTGTCATCTTCATAAACAATTTCTTCATTAAAAGGAACTTCGATTAATTCTTTTTTTGAATGAAAATCATTAAGCTGTTTTTCACTAAGGTAAATTGTTAAAACATCTCCTTCTTTTAATAAATAAGAAATATTTGTTTTTTTATTATTTACTTTTATATCTTTTTTTCGAAACAAAGAATAAATAAAACTAAGAGGAGCGTTGTTTAAATATTTACGAATATATTTATCAATTCTTTGATTAGCTTCATTTGCATTTATTTTTAAGATAACCATAACAAATAATATTATATATTATCTAAACTATTATTGTAATTAGACTATTTCTTATATATAATTTTATGACGTGGAGGAATACCCAAGAGGCTGAAGGGGCAGGCTTGGAAAGCTTGTAGGCTCTTGACCGGGCGCGAGGGTTCAAATCCCTCTTCCTCCGCCAAAAATCAAGCAAGCGCAACTTGCTTTTTTTATTTAATAGGTTTTGTTGAAGAACGAACAAGCATTTTACAACGTACAATTACTTGTTGGAATATTGGACTATTTGTATCTTCAAAGAAAGATAAATAATGTCCAATACTAGAACCAATATTTTCATAAGGGATCGAAAAGGTCGTTAACGGAGGATCAACAAAAAGACTTTTTTGTAAATTATCAAAGCCAATAACGGATATATCATTTGGAATTTCTAATCCTAATGATTTGATTGTTTTATAAGCATTAATGGCCGCAGTATCATTAACACAAATTAAAGCGGTAATTTTTTTACTGCGGTCTTTAAGGTGTTTTTTTAATAATTCTTCATCTTCATATGTTGAATTTTGGGCATCGAAAAGGATGCTAGAAGCCTTAATTTTTTTGTCTTTGTGTTTATCAATAGAAGCTAAAAATCCTTCATGGCGTTCCCGATTACTTAGTGCATATTCATTACTACCATAAAAAGCTATTGATTTATGACCGTTTTCAATTAAATATTGAGTGGCGGAATAAATTGAGTCGTAGTTTGAATATTTAACAATAAAGCAGTTGCCTTCATCTTTAAATTTAGGATCGACAACAATAATAGGCTTTTTAGTGTCGACTAAACTTTTAACTAAATGAGGTGGATTGTGATGAATGAAAATATAGGCGTCAGTTTCTAATAAAGATAAATCTTTAATAAATTTTTTGTTAATATCATTTTCATCATAAATTTGGTGATTAAAATCTATCTTATACGAACTAAAATTTTCTAAAATTGAAGTAATCATTCGATGCCAATGGTCGCGTTTTAACAAAATCCGTTTAGTAATAACGAAAGTTAACGATTTTGTTTCAACTGGTTGGGTTCTTAAATTATCAAAATCGTAATTTAATTCAAAAGCTTTTTCAAAAATCTTCTTTTTCATTTTGGCAGAAACGTTACTTTTATCATTTAAAGCACGACTAACAAGGCCCTTACTCACGTTTAGAGCTTCAGCGATATCTTCAAGAACAATTTTCTTATTCATCTGTCAATTTTAGTATATAAAAAAGATAAAATAAAAACAACCAAACGGTTGTCTTTAAGTTAGCAATAATTAAATGAAAAATTAGTCGCTAGTTTCTACTTCAATAACGTTTGTATCTTCTTGCGTTTTTTCCATCGCAGATATTCGTGCTTGACGACGTAATTTACGTTCAACAATTCGTTCGGCTTCTTTAGCATTTACTAATAAAACAATAACGCTCATTAACACACCAAGAAAAAAGAAAATTAATCCCAAAGCCCGCCAATTAAGGGGAATATTAGACCAATTCATAACGGCTTGTTCAGCTTTTAAAATCCAGTTGTTTTGGGGATTTATCGAAATGTTTTCGCCAATTATATTAAAAATAATTAAAGTAATGCCAAGAAAAGCTAATATACCACTAACGATATACCAAGCAAATTCTTTTTTTGTAATTTTTGTTTTCATTTTAATCCTACCTATTCTAACATGTTCTAATATTTAAAATCAACAAAGTTATTAAGCTTCCCCTGGTTCAACAGGCTTCGTTGATTGTTTAACAAATTCATCCATAATCGGCCGATATAAATCACGCCAAATAGTTTCGGTTTTACGAACAAATTCATTAACTTTAAAACGTGCTTCTTTAAAAACATCACTAAATGTTTTACCAATCGGTAAATCGCGTTTACCAGAAATATTTTCAAGTAAATGAAAAACACTATCAACAATTTCCATAAATTCTAAATCAGTAATAGTTGTATTTTGCCGAGAGAAACCTAGTAGGTTTGTTATTTTGCTAATATCATTTTGGATAAAGTTTGATTGAGGTGTTTCTTTGCCTTTAGCTTCGTTTCTTGCTTTATTAAATTCAAGAAATAATGCTTCTAAGTCTTCAAGTAATGTCATATAGACAAGACTACGATAAAAACGTTCATCGGCTTTAATTAAATTACGAAAACGATCTTCAAATAAATTAAGATTTTTTGCATAGTCGGTATGAACTTTAGTAATTCTAAATATTTCTTCATGAATTAAAATTACATGTTCAAAAATAGTTAGATGTTGAGCATGATCAACACGCAATTGATCTCCACTTAATTGTAAAATTGTTGATTTATCACTATATACTTCTTCAAAGAAATCTTTAATTTTAGCTAGTAATTTTTCACCATTTTCACCAGCTTTATCTAAAAATATCTTTAAAGGTGTGTTTTGTTCAATTTCAACTAAAACGCCACGCTTTTTAAAATTATAGTGTTCGATGTTGTATTCTTTTTTCTTCACAGTGTACTCAAGGGTATCACGAATAATCGTGTTGTAATGTAATAAGGTTAGAATTGCTTTTTGAATGTTTTCCATGTTGTTACTCCTTTATCAAAAATTTTTCTAAGTCGTGAAAATGACGAATGATATTTTTTGCGTACTTTTGCACCGACTGAGGCGCGTGCTTCATGCAAAAACTATGTTCAAAAGCTTGAAACATTGAAATATCATTTCCTGAATCGCCAACAACAACTAAATCATCATTTGATTTATTTAGATGATTCAAGTAAAATTTTAGACCTTCGGCTTTATTACAACCCTTTGGTGTTATTTCAATAAACGATCTCACCCAACTCGTTTCAATTTCACTATATTTTTCTCTTAGTTGTTTATTTACTTCTTTTGCTCGCTTAACGGCTTTTTTTGAAATGCCAAAAAACATCATAATTTTATGAACTTCACCGTGATTAATTTCTTCATTAAAAATATATTCACTATTTATAAATGGTTCACGATAAACACCTTGTGTAAAATAATAAAAACGATGGCCAATATTATTAAAAAACTTTCGGTGACGATCATACGTTACGAGGTTATGATTTTTACTCATTAAAAAATATCCAACTGGATCAAAGTCACGATTAATTTCATCCATGATTTCTTTTATGCGATTAGTGGGCAAAAATTCTTCACGGACAATTTTACCATCACTATGTATAAAAGCACTATTGCAGCCAATAACATCAACAGGACGGTTAATACGTTCGACGACTTTTGCGGTGAAGTAATGGTTACGTCCACTAACAATAATAACTTTGCCGCCTTGATCAATATAATTTTGGACAAATTTTAAATTTTTGCTTGAAATCATCGTCATGCGACGTTTGGGGTAAAAAAGTGTACCGTCTAAATCAGTAGCTATTATTTTCTTCATGCTTATGTATTTTATAATTAGAGGCGTAAAATAACAAGTAAAATAAAGTTTTTACTTTATAAGCTAAAAATCATTTTGAATATATTCGTAAAAATTAGTTATTTAATTTGATTTTCGGCTTGAAGAATACCAAATCCACCATCCTTACGATGATAGACGACCGAAATGCGATTATCTTCTTCATCAAGATAAATAAAAAAATCATGTCCAAGGGCATTCATTCTTGTAATTGCCTCATCAATACTCATCGGCTCTAAATATAGCGATTTAGTGCGAACAATTGTTTCATTAATATCACCATTTTTTTCTGCTTCGATATTTTCAAAAGCAAATGCACGTCCTAAGTTTAGGCGATTTTTCGAACGATCCATTCTTGTTTTTAATTTGCGCATTTGACTTTCTAATTTATCAAGCGCAATGTCGACCGCTGAATAAAAATCATCATGTTTAACCTCGGCTCTTAAATCAAGATATGGAGTAAAAACAGTAATCTCAACTTTTGAACCATCACGAAAAGCGTTAACAACAACACGACAAGTAACGTTTTCATTAATAATAAAATATTTACTCATCCGAGAAAGTTTTTTCTCAAGAGCTGCCTGAATACCTTTAGTAATCTCGACATTTTTGCCAATGATTTGATATTTCATCATTGTCCTCCTTCGATTATATATGTTTTATAGAGCTACTTTTATTATGACAAAAAAAGATAAAAATTTATAGCCTTATGCAAAATTATTTGTAAATACGTCTAATTTCTTCTAAGTTCGCTTCCTCAATAATTTTTTGGATTTTTACAACTTGATCAAGCTTTTCCCAAGGTAAATTTATATCAGGACGACCGAAATGACCGTAAACAGCTAATTTTTCATACGAAAAAGTTGGTTTATGTAAAGAAAAGTTTTCGATAATTTTACCCGGGCGCAAATCAAAGAATTTTTTAATAATGCTTAAAATAAAATCGTCATTATATTTAGCTGTGCGAAAAGTTGCAACATTAATACTAACAGGTTCGCTTTTACCAATCGCGTATGAAATTTGTACTTCTAGTCTTTGACTAATGCCTGCTGCAACTAAATTTTTAGCAACATAACGCGCCATATAGGCACCACTTCGATCAACCTTAGTCGCATCTTTGCCACTAAAAGCTCCACCGCCATGTTTAGCTGATCCTCCATAAGTATCTACAATTATTTTACGTCCCGTTAGACCAGTATCACTTTCAGGTCCGCCAACGACAAATAAGCCTGCTGAATTAATTAAAACATCAAAATCTAAATTTAAATTAAATGATTTAGCAACCGGAATCATAATTTCTTCATGAATATATTTTTCAAATTGTTCTTTATTGAAATCTTTGTCGTGATGGACTGACATAATAATTTTATCAATTCGAATTTGATGGGGATTCGTATAATCAATCGTAACTTGTGATTTCATATCTGGCTTAGCCCATTTGAAATTACCTTCTTTACGCAAATTACTCGCAACTCGAACGAGTTTTTGAGCAATTGAAATAGGTAGAGGCATATATCCTTCTGATTCAATTGTGGCGTAGCCAAACATCATCCCTTGGTCACCTGCTCCGTAGTTTTCTAAGACACCGTTTTTATTAACACCACGAGCGATATCGGGTGATTGTCGATTAACTCTAACATCAATTTGACAAGTATTAGCATCTAAACCAAGCGACTCATTTACATAACCAATATCTTTTAAAACACGGCGTGCAACTTCTTCATAATTAACAATAGCGTTTGAAGTAATCTCACCACCGATGAGCAAATAATCTTTTGTGACAAAAACTTCACAAGCAACGCGCGAGTCTTCATCTTGTTTTAGACAAGCATCCAAAATAGCGTCACTTATTTGATCACATATTTTATCGGGATGTCCCTCACTAACTGCTTCTGATGTAAATAAAATTTTCTCTTTCATAAATCCACCTCATTTTAGTTAAATAAAAAGCTTTCCCACGTTGGAAAGCCAAGATTTTGGTTATCCTTTGACTTATCGTCCGGAGTTGTGGGACTCCGCTATAGGAAGAAGCACTTACTATTATAAAACAGAGTTGCTATCGCGTTTTCTCATCCTATCTCGACGCGATTCTTGATAAGACAAATTAGATTGTCATAAACATTTTATAAGCATAAAGATTAATCGTCAAGGTTATTACAATTTAATATAAAATTTCACCATAAAGAGGGCCATCAACAGCACCGGCATTTGCCGCATTACCTTCATCCGTATCTAAATGAACAGCCGTAGCAAAGCGATTGCTAACACGCACAACAACGTCTTTAAAAATTAAGCCGCGTTCAGGTGTATTTATTTCAATCATAACAACATCACCGCTTTTTAAACCTGTTTTTTTAGCATCTTCTTCTGTCATATGGAGATGTCGTTTAGCAATAATGACTCCTTCATTAATTGTCACACTACCAACCGGTCCTTCAATTGTAATTGGCGCACTTTCTTTAATATCGCCTGATTCACGAATTGGTGCGACAACACCTAAAGTGCGTGCATCAGTAAGCGACACTTCAACTTGCGTCGCTGGGCGTGTTGGTCCTAACACCGAAACATTTTTAATCACACTTCTAGGTCCAATGACATTAAGTCTTGTATGACTTACAAATTGTCCTGGTTGAGAGAGCGGTTTTTTTACTTCTAGATTATAATTTTCACCACATAAAATAGCTAAATGTTCTTTTGATAAATGAATGTGGCGAGCACTTGTTTCAATTAATACTTTCATCTTTTATCTCCATTTATTTAATGTCCTTAATCATTCTATCATAACTTATAAGTTATTTTAATTAAAAGACCTTTTTTTATATGAGAAACAAGCAGATTAGTCTATAATATCGTTTAGGAGGTAAAAAAGATGGAATTAGAAAAAATCAACACACAAGAATTTGAAGCTTTAATCAAAGAAAGAAATGTTGAAAAATTACGAGATACTTTTGAGACGATTCCGACAATTGACTTAGCTGAAGTTGCTAATGATTTTGAAGACATTAAAGATTTAATTTTCGTTTTTAAAGTCGTCAAAAGTGAATATACAGCCGAATTTTTTACCGACCTTTCAAGTGACATTCAAGAAAAATTAATTGAGCTTTTTTCAGATGAAGATTTAGTAACACTTCTAAATGCGTCTTTTTCTGACGATATTGTTGACTTCATGGAAGATATGCCGGCCAATCTTGTTTCTAAAATTTTAAAATCAGTTAATCCGACGCAAAGAACTAATCTAAATCAATTGTTAAATTATAAAGAAGATACTGCCGGTTCAATTATGACGACTGAATTTATTGAACTAACAATGAATTTAACAGTCAAAGAAGCCTTAATAAAAATTCGTGAAACTGGTCGAAAAGCTGAAACCATTTATACAATTTTTGTTCGTGATAATAAAAGACGTTTTATTGGCACGATTGATTTAGAAGAATTTATTTACGCAAATGAGAATGAATTATTAGAAGATCTTGCCGATAAAAGCGCCTTTACTATCGGCGTCAATACTGACCAAGAAGAAGTTGCAACGTTATTTAAACGATACAATTTAAATGCAATCGCTGTCTTAAATGAAGATGAAAGATTAATTGGTATTATTACAATCGACGATATTGTTGACGTTATCGAACAAGAAGCAACCGAGGACATTTCCAAAATGGCCCTCGTCACACCTTTAGAAGATTCATACAAACAAACAAGTATTGGTAGAATGGCTTTAAAAACAATGCCTTGGTTAATTGTGCTAATGGTTTTAGGGGCTTTTTCTTCCATGATTTTATCAAGTTTTCAAGACGCTCTAGCTTCGCTTGCTATTTTATCTGTTTTTATTCCGGTTTTAATGGATACGGGCGGAAACTCTGGCGGGCAAACAGTTTCACTAATGATTCGCGGTTTGGCTGTTGGTGAATTTACCCCAAAGGACTTTTGGAAAATTTTATGGAAAGAATTTCGTGTCGCCTTACTCGTTTCACTAATTGTGTCGGGCTTTGCGTTTGGTTGGTTTATCCTTGAAATGTACGTCGGTATTGTTCACTTTGCCCCAGAAGGCCTTGCTGGTGGAGCCTTATTAATCGCACGTTTAAAAGTAAGTGCAATTGTTTCTTTAACTTTATTTGCAACGATTGTTTTCTCTAAAACACTCGCGGTTGCTATTCCAATGTTTGTTAAGGTCTTGAAAAAGGATCCAGCTTTAATTAGTGAACCTTTTATTACGACGATTGTTGATGTTTTGGCATTACTAATTTATTTCTTTATTGCTTCAAGTCTTTTTCAATTAGTATAATTGCTATTTGTTTTATTTTTAACTATAATTACTATCGCTATATAAAAATAGCTTAAGATGGGCGCTGATGGCGGAATGGTAGACGCGTACGTTTGAGGGGCGTATGGGGTAACCTGTGTGAGTTCAAGTCTCATTCAGCGCACCATTTTTTTTATTTTAATTAATCAAAAGATTCATTTTTCTTTCATAAATACAACTTATAGTTTAGTTCAAATACAACTAATAATTGATTAATCCAACTTTTAAGTGCTATCTTTTGCATAATAAAAAGCATAAAATGGCAGTGATAGGAGAAACGAAAATGAAAGAAACTTTAGGACAAAGAATTAGCAAACTTAGAAAAAGTAAAGATCTTACACAAGAACAACTCGGACAAAAGGTCGGCGTAACTTCACAAGCCGTTTCTAAATGGGAAAACGATACATCCGCACCTGATATTATGTTGCTCGTTGATTTGGCAAATATTTTTGAAGTAAGTGTTGATGAATTATTAGGTAACATAAAAATTAATGAAACGCCTATTATTGTCCCACTTGAAGAAAGAAAAAATATCGACCAACTTATTTTAAGAGTAAACGTTGATTCAAAAGAAGGCGATAAAGTTAGAATTAATTTACCATTAAAACTTATTAAACTCCTTCTTTCTAGCGGTGCAAAAATGCCAGAAATTAACGGAAGTGATGTACTATCAACGATTAAATGGGAGGAAATTTTTTCATTAATTGAACAAGGAGTTGTCGGTAAGCTCGTCGAAATTGAAAGTAGTGATGGTGATCAAGTTAACATCGTCGTTGAATAATGAAAATTTTTATTAAAGCAAAAGGCTTAAGATTATTTCTTTACATACCTTATTTTCTTATAACAAAAAGATTATTTAAGCATGTATTAATTAAAAGTAATTTTGAAGTTAATGTGCAATTAGATGAGATTTCTTCGCTTTTTTTAAAAGAATTAAAGGCTTTTGCAAAGAAAAACCGTCGTTTTGTTTTACTGGACGTACATAGTAAAGATAATGAAAAAGTAAAAATAGTACTTTAAACTTAAAATAATAATACAACTTAAATTATTTTATGATGAGTGATTTTTCATTCATCTCTAAAGGCTTTTCGACACCAAGAAGTTCTAAAATTGTTGGAGCAATATTAGCTAACTTTCCACCAATTTGTAAAAGTGATAAGCCTTCTTTTGTAATACATAATGGTACGATGTTTTTAGTATGTGAGGTAATTGGATGACCTTGATTATCACTGATTTCTTCAGCATTACCATGATCGGCTGTAATAATCATTGTCCCGCCGTTTTCTTGCGTCCATTTATAAATTTCACCAACACACGTATCAACTGTTTCTACAGCCTTAACAACTGCATCAAAAATAGCTGTATGACCGACCATATCACAATTAGCAAAATTTAAAATTACTAAATCCAAATCTTTTTTATTTAATCGATTAATTAAAGCATCTTTAACTTCATAAGCTGCCATTTCTGGTTTTAAATCATACGTTGCAACTTTTGGTGAATTAATTAAAATTCGATGAGAGTTTTCTAAAAGAGGTTTTTCAACTCCATCATAGTTTACTGTTCCATCAAAAAAGAAGGTCACGTGAGCATACTTTTCGGTTTCGGCAATTCGTAATTGATGGAAACCTTTTTTCGCTAAGTAAGGCCCTAAGACATTATCAAGTGTCGGCAAATGAAAAGCGATTTCACCTTTGACGGATTCGGCGTATTTCATCGTTGCGACAAAAAAGAGATTATTTATCGTTTTATGTGGCACATAAGGTTTATACAAAAATGTGCCGTCTTTTTTAATTGGTGGTTTTTCATAAAAATTAGGATTTGTAAAAATAGTTGAGATTTCAATCGCGCGATCGGGACGGAAATTCATAAAAATAATTGCATCATCATCTTTAATTCGTCCATCAACTAATTGATTAAAGTGTGGCATAACAAATTCATCACTTGGGTCTAAACCCATCGTAGGTAAAAATTCATATTGTTCTTTAAAATATGTTTCGTAATTAGTAAATGAGGGTCCGTCTTGATCAACCATTAAGCGATAACTTACATCAACACGGTCTAAATTTTTATCGCGGTCCATCGCCCAATAACGTCCACTAATCGAAGCTAATTTCCCTAATTTTAACTCGTCCATTTTATCAACGATTTGTTTAATATATTGTGTTCCATATTGTGGATCAACATCACGGCCATCCATAAAAGCGTGAACGAATACTTCTTGAATATTTTCCTTTTTAGCCATTTCTAACATCGCTAGGATATGACTAAGATGTGAATGAACACCTCCATCACTTACTAAACCAAAAAGATGTAAACGAGACTTATGCTTTTTAACATGGGAAAAAGCTAAAAGATATTTTTCATTTTTAAAAAAGGAGCCGTCTTTAATTGCTTTGTTAATGAGCGTTAAAGATTGATAAACAATCCGTCCGGCACCGATGTTTAAATGGCCTACTTCAGAATTACCCATTTGTCCATCAGGAAGTCCAACATATTCACCAGATGTTTTAATTTCGGTATAAGGATAATGTGAAAAGATAAAATCTAAATTTGGTTTATGGGCAGCTTTAATAGCGTTTCCTTGCGTTTCTTTACGAATCCCATAACCATCTAAAATACATAAAATAAGAGGTTTTTTCATAATAATTCCTTCCTTTATTCAAGGCGTTTTTTTGTTTCGACTTTAAATAAGACGAAAAGATAACGATACGTTAGAAAACGTACCCAGTAATTATACCCCTCAACATCATGATTATAAATAGATATGTGTTGTCTTTTTAATTCGTCGAGTTCTTCGAGTTCTTTTTGGAAAAGAATAAATTCTTCTTTCTTTTTAAATGATCTTTGTGTTTTTAGAAAATTTATTAAGTCTAAAGAAAGTTTTTCGATTCGTGAAAGTTCTAACAATATGTCGTGTTCATGAATATGTCTTTCTTCATCTTTTTGTAATTTTTTGATTGCGCTTTTAAGTTGTTTTTCAAAATCTATTTTTTCTTTAAGCGCGAGAGCGTACATGTTAACAATAATATCTTTGCGTTGTTGTAAAATTAAATGTAAGGCGAGTTGTCTTTTCCCTAGACGTTTCTTAAATGTTGAAATCACAAAAAGAACTAGTAAAAAAAACAAGAGGTATAAACCAATTAAAGAGGCGACAATAATAATAGTAATTTTTAATCCAGGTGGCATAAACTATCTTTAAACATTATACCAATCTTTTCTTTTTTCAAATAACATTATCACGGCAAAAGCAAAACTAATTTTAAAAAAGTGTCGATGCTGCCGATTGTTTTTTTAGATTTAATTGCTTTTTATATTATCCTATGATAATATTTTATGGGGTAAAATTATGGCAAACAAACCTATTATGGCAATTATTTATGACTTTGATAAAACGTTAAGCACTGAAGATATGCAAAACTTTAGTTTTATTCCTGCTCTCGGAATGACACCAAATGAGTTTTGGTCAAAAACTGGTGAGTTTACTTTAAAAACTGGTGTTGAACGTATTTTATCATATATGTATATGATGATTTGTCTTGCTAAAGAAAAAGGCATTAAAATGACAAAAGAATGGCTTAATTCTCTTGGTAAAGATATTAAATATTTTGAAGGCGTTACAACTTGGTTTAACCGTATTAATAAGTATGGTGAAGAAAATAACGTTCTTGTTGAACACTATTTAACTTCAAGTGGTACAAAAGAAATTATTGATGGTTGTTCAATTGCTAAAGAATTTAAAATGATTTATGGATGTGAGTTTTTATTTGATGAAGAAACAAAAGAACCTATTTGGCCAAAATTCGCCGTTAATTATACACAAAAAACACAATACCTATTTCGTATTTCAAAAGGCGTAATTGAGGCAACAGATGATGATCGTTTAAATAAAAAAACACAATTTAGACGTATACCTTATCGCAATATGGTTTATTTAGGTGACGGAATGACTGATATTCCAATGATGATTTTAGTTAAACAAAATGGCGGTAATTCAATTGCCGTTTATCCAAAAGGCAAACGCGATAAAGTTAAAAATTTATATGATGATGGCCGTGTTAATTTTGTTTGCTCAGCTGATTATACGTCCAACAGTGAACTTGAGAAAGTTATTAAATTGATTATCGATTCAATTTCAATCGCCTCTTTACTTGAGAAAAAAGAAAAAGCGATTATGTTAAAGAAAGGTTAATTATGAATATTGCACTTTTACTTGCTGCTGGTTCGTCATCTCGTTTTGAACATCAACAAAATAAGCTCTTTTATTGTGTTGATGAAAAGCCTTTAATTTATTACACAATTAAAAGCTTTCAAACTTCACCCTTAGTTGATTTAATTGTAATTGTTACAAAAATTGAATATGTTGAAGAGATTCAAAAAATTGTCCAAAAAAATAATTTTGATAAAGTAATGCATATTGTTTTAGGTGGAAAAACAAGACAAGAATCAAGCTTTTTAGGATTAAAATTTGTAAAAACTCTTGCAAAAGATGAAGATTTAGTTTTAATTCATGATGCAGCACGTCCTTTTGTTTCTAATCAATTGATTGAAAATTTAATTAATAAGGCTGCTACTCATCAAGCTGTCGTTCCTTATTTAAAACAAGTTGAAACGACTTTTGTTACTTTTGATGAACAAACAATTGGAAGCTATTTAAAACGTGAAAAACTATTTCGATTACAAACTCCACAAGTTTTTAACTTAGGTTTAATTTATCAAGCTCATAGTAAAATTAAAAAAAGAGCCCTTAGTGATGACTCGCAAATTTTGTTTAGATTAGGAAAGCCGATTTATTATATTAAAGGCGAAGAAGAAAATTTAAAAGTTACAACAGAAAATGATTTAAAATTAGTTAGACAAATTATCCTGGAGAAAAAATAATGAATCCATTATACGAAGTTGGCCGCATTATTGAAGGCACAGTTTTAGAATTAAGAAAATATGGAGCAATTTTAGTTTTTGAAGACGAAACACGCGGACTTCTTCATATTTCAGAAATTAGTGATCGCTATATACACAACATTGAAAGGTTTGTTCAAGTTGGTCGTACTTACCACGTTAAAATTATCGAAATTAATGAAGAAGGGAAGTTTTTAAAAGTTTCGCTCAAACAAATTACAATGGAAGAAAGACTTGATTATAAAACTGGCGTTCGTAAACGTTTTCAAGTTAATGAAAAAGAAATTGATTTTTCGCCATTAGAAGAAAGTCTTCCGAAATGGACACAAAGCCAAATGAGTAATATTGATGCGGGAGATGAAGACGATGATAAGAGTTAATTTAGAAAATATAATTAGTGATTTATCTCTTTCTTCTTATCAAAAAAAAGTTAAACTTATTGATCAACAAATAAAAAAGAAAACAGGCCCCGGGCATGAATTTTTAGGATGGCATGATTTACCAATAAAAATTAGTAATGAAGACTTGGATTTAATGAATGAATATGCCCAAAAAGTAAGGGCAAATTATGAAGTTCTTGTCGTTTGCGGAATAGGTGGATCTTATTTAGGTGCACGTACTGCAATCGAAGCGTTACGGGGATTAAAAAGTAATGACCCTTTAGAAATTATTTTTTTTGGACAAACTTTTTCAAGTGATTATACTTTTGAAATCTTACGTTACTTAGGAAATAAGAATTTTGCGATTAACGTTATTTCTAAAAGTGGCACGACAACTGAAACAGCAATTGCTTTTCGCTTATTAAAAAATTTACTTGAAAAAAAGATTGGAAAAGAAAAAGCACGACAAGCGATTTTTGTAACGACTGATGCAACTAGTGGAGCGCTAAAAAAACTTAGCTTAAAAGAAGGATATCGAACGTTTGTTTTACCTAGTGATATTGGTGGGCGCTACAGCGTTCTAACACCTGTTGGTTTATTTCCAATTGCTTGTGCAGGACTAAATATTAAAGAAATGGTTTTAGGGGCAATTGATGCTTTTCATACTTATAACCATCCATCCTTAGAAAATAATGAGGCATATAAATACGCGATTGCTCGTGATTATTTATATCAAAATGGTAAAAGTGTTGAGTTATTTGTTTTATATGAGCCAAAACTTCTTATGTTAGGAGAGTGGCTTAAACAATTGTTCGGAGAGTCTGAAGGCAAAATGAAAAAAGGTCTTTTTCCTGCCTCGGTTTCTTTTTCAACTGATTTACATAGTTTAGGACAATTTATTCAAGATGGCACACCACTTCTTTTTGAAACAATTATTCATTTTGAAAACGCTAATAACGATGTTTCAATACCTTTTGAAGAAGAAAATCTTGACGGTCTTAATTATTTAGCAAATAAAACTTTAAACGAAGTAAACACAAAGGCTTTTCTAGGAACACTAGATGCTCATGTTAATGTTGGACAAGTTCCTAATATTGTTCTTGAATTAGAAACACTTAATGAAAAAACTTTAGGACATTTATTTTATTTCTTTATGAAAACATGTGCGATGTCTAGTTATTTACTAGATGTTAATCCTTTTAATCAACCAGGCGTTGAAGTTTATAAAGAGAAAATGTTTGAGCTACTTGGTAAGAAAAAAGGCTAAATGTTTATATACACCATTTATGGTGTTAAAGGCACAACTTATTCTTTCGCCTTCTTGCTTTTTGTGTTGACTACATATACATCATTTGCTATATTATTTAAGCACGCTTATTTAAAGAGTGTCGGATGTTTAGCTCAGTTGGGAGAGCATCGCCTTTACACGGCGGAGGTCGGGGGTTCAAGCCCCTCAACATCCACCAGCAAAAAGACGAAGGACGTATGGAGGAATAGCGAAGAGGCCAAACGCAGCTGACTGTAAATCAGTTCCCACAGGGTTCGGCGGTTCAAATCCGTCTTCCTCCACCATTATCTTGGGGTGTAGCCAAGTGGTAAGGCAACAGACTTTGACTCTGTCATTCCGCTAGTTCGATCCTAGCCACCCCAGCCAAATTGATTCTCCCGTTAGCTCAGTTGGCAGAGCACTTGACTTTTAATCAAGGGGTCGGACGTTCGAATCGTCCACGGGAGACCAACCGTTCTTTATTTAGTAAATGCCCAGGTGGCGAAACAGGTAGACGCACAGGACTTAAAATCCTGGGGGAGTTGATCCCGTACCGGTTCGATTCCGGTCCTGGGCACCACACAAAAATTGAATTAACTGCCACTTTTGGTAGTTTTTTTATTTCGAAAATAATAGCGATTTGGAGAAAAGTACTTTTTAAGGTATGATTATTTTTGTAACTGTTTAAAGGAGGTCACACGATGAAACTTAATAATTTTTTCTTTCTAATTTATTCTTTAGAACCTTCATTAAAACAACTAAATCCGCTTAAACAACCTCATGAAGTTAAAAGTAGGTTGTGGCGATGAAAAAACATTTTGCAAACAATATTATTATTTTAGGTTATGGTTTAGTTGGAAAAAGTGTTTTACGCTTATTAAAAAAAGAAATAGATTTTGATTTTAACAAATTATATGTTATCGAACAAAATAAGGAAGATTTAGAGCAATTTTTACTTGAAGGTGGTAAGAAAGAAAACTATTTAGTTCATAAAGTTACCTTTGAAAATTATAAGGAAATATATAGTAAATATTTAAATAAAGGTGATGCGTTACTTGATTTTTCTGAAGGAATTAAAAATATTGATTCGTTTTCATGGTGTTTAGAAAAAGGCGTTTATTATTTAAGTACATCCGAATCTTGCTGGCCACATGAAGATAGTTCATTTAGTTTATATGCCAATTTTGTTGAAATTAAGAAGCTAAGAAAAAAATATAAGCGCGGTTATCCTAGCACTGTTTTACAATATGGGTGTAACCCTGGCCTCGTTTCAACTTATGCAAAACTCGCTTTACATGAAATTATTAATTGTTCGACTCATGAAGATATCGTGAATAAAAAAACATTTTTATTAGATTTAATAAAACAAGATAAATACGCTCAAGTTGCAAAGCTATTAGAAATTGAAACGATTATTATTTCCGATCACGATACATCAAGCGTTAATGGTCTTGATGATAAAAATACCACACTTTATAATACATGGTCGCCAAGTGGTTTATATGATGAGGCTTTTTCCCGTGTTGAATTAAGTTTAGGAACAAATTTTAATCATTCAAAAATATTAAAAAGTGTTTATAAATATAATCAAAAAGATGGCTATTGTATGTTAAATAAAATCGGCGTTGAAACTTTAGAAGAAACGTATGCACCTAATGGCAAGTTTTTTGGACATATTATTGCTCATGAAGAAACAATCTCGCTTGGTTCTTATTTTGCCTTAACAAATATTTTTAAAAAACTAAAATATATGCCAAGCGTTTATTTTATTTACCGCCCAAGTGAAATTGCTCTTTCAGGTTTAGCAAAGGCAAAATTAAGTGGTAACAAGGCTCCAACTTCTTATGTAAGACTTTCAGACACGCTTACTCGCGGTGAAGAATATGTTGGTGTCATTATGCATAGTTCTAAATATGGAAATTATTATTTAGGTAGCGGCGTCGAAATTAATAAGTTAAGGAGTGTTTATCCACAAGAAACTCCAACTATTATTCAAGTCACCGCTTCTTGTGTTGCTGCTTTTAAATGGATGATTGATCACCCTTATGAAGGAATTGTTTTACCTGAAGAAATACCAGTTGAATTTATTGTCAAAAATACAAAAAAATATTTAGGCGATTATGTTTTTGAAAAAATTGATGAAGATATAATCCCTTTAAATAGTCTTTTTGATAATTAAATATGCTGCCTCATTAGAAATGAGGTTGAAAGATTATGATTCTAATTATATAATTTTAAAAGATACTCTTTAGTTTAGGAGGGTTAGAAATGAACTTTTTAAAGAAAAACGGACCATATCTTATTAGCGGCTTAGTATTAATTGCTCTTTTATTATTATTTTTGCCGTATTTAAGAGGTGGATATGAAAATCAATATTACGCAAGTGGTTTTTACACTATTTTTAATATTAAAAAAAGTGGCTTAAAACCAATTGCAAGTAACGGCACTCCTTCTGCTTTATTAATTATCGCTTTTATTCTTAGTGTTCTTGCGATGATTAGTTTAATTTTTCACAAAAAAGACATAATTATTACTTTATTAGCGGGAATCATCCTTCTTCTTAGTAGTCTTATTTTTTATTTTGCTCATCTAATTATGAAAGTTAATTTAGGTGGCGCGATGTTTACTGCAACATTTGTTCTTTATTTTATTCCTTCTTTATTACTTGTTGCTGGCGGTTCAAGTTTATATTTAGGTATTTTAAATTTAAAAGAAGATCGTCTAAGTAATTCAAATCAATATTCCTACATTCGTAAGAAGTAGAACGATTATTTATTCTTAATATAAATTTCTAACTCTTTTTTTGGCCTTAGTTTTTTATAAACGATTTTTCGTTTGCTTTCTTCATTCATTAAAAGAGCTTTGCCTGAAGGTGTAATTTCTAAATATTTTTGAAAAGAACCTTCAACATAAAAATATTTTAAATATCCATGGCGAACTAATTGGGTAATATATGTCGTAAATTTTCGTCCTTTTAAAGAGAGTAAGCTTGAAAAAGTAACTAAATCTTTTAAAAGAATTGTTTCTTCATTAATTTCTCCATTTAAAATATAATTAACAGCGATACTTGTTGGATATCGATTAATATTATTTAAGTCAAAAACTGTTTTTAAAATTTTAATAGAAGTTAGGCTTATTTTTTCTTTCTTCATATTTTAATGCTATCACATAACTTGAATAGCTAAATTATTGTTTTATAATATTGTTCGATAAACCTTATGAAAAAAGAAGAGATGATTACATTAATTGAAGCGACTTTAAGTAAAATTCGTCCTTTTATACGTCGGGATGGTGGCGATGTTAAATTAGTCGGCTTTGAAGATGGAATTGTTTATGTTGAAATGTTAGGTGCGTGCGTAGGTTGTGTGTTTGTTGACAATACAATTTCTGACGGCATTGAAGTTATTTTAATGGAAGAAGTGCCCGGTGTTATTGGCGTAAAAGAAGTTAATGAAATGCCCGAATCAGCACGGCTTGTTCCTCTTAGTAAAAAAAGACAAAATTAATATATTTTAAAGTAAAATATTTTCTTTACGATTAACGACAATATAACCACCGATGTTTCTTACATCTGTTCGGTTATAAGTTATCATTTCACCATTAAGTTTTAAAAATAATCCGCCGGCTTCTAAAACAATAATTTGACTAGCGGCCGTATCCCATTCTTTAGTCCCATCACTTAAACGGTAAGTAATTTCAGCTAAGCCTTGCGCGATTCTGCAAGCTTTTAAAGACGAACCAAAAGTTTGTCTTTTTTTAATTAATTTATGATGCTTTTGAATTAAATCGAGTTCTTTTTCATTAACATGAAAGCGTGATGTTAAAACAATTAAATTTTTCGTTTTATCATTAACTCTAATTTTTTTAATCCGATTCTTTTTTTGATAAAAAGCTCCGCCATCTTTTGTTGCAAAATATAATTCGCCAGTCGCCGGAACTAAAACAACACCAACGACAATTTCGTGTTTATAACTTAAAGCAATACAAGTTGTAAATTCGTCATTTTTAGCAATGAAATCTTTGGTTCCATCAATTGGATCAACAATCCAAACATAGTCATTTGTTAATCTTTTTTTATCATCAATTGTTTCTTCAGTTAAAAAAGCATGTGTCGGAAAAGCACTACCTAAAACATCGCGAATTGTTAAATCAGCAACTTTATCAGCAAGCGTCACTGGCGAATCATCTTCTTTAATTTCAACTTCAATAGGTTGAGAATAAATCTCCAGAATTTTTTCTTTAGCGGCTAAAGCTGCGCGAATCGCGACTTGTAGTTCATTTTTCCACATTTTTTTACTCCTTAAGTAATTGATCTAAATCTTGCACAATTTTATTAATTTCTTGTTCAGAGCCCTTTAACATTCTAACACCGGCTGCTAAGGCGTGACCACCGCCTCCATATTTAAGAGCGACTTCACGGATTGGCACCGTATTAGAACGTAGTTCAACTCGCATACCACCTTCAAGATTTTCAGTAAATAAAGCAAAAATTGGATAACCTTTTATATTGCTATAAGTATTTACTTGACTTGAAGCATAAGCATAACTTAAACCAAGATTTAAATAAACTTCCTTTTTGACATAACAATAAATAACACCATGAGGGCTTTTTTGATAATTAGAAAGTAAATAACCACGATATTTTAAATAATTTTCTTCGACTTCATAAATAACATTAAAAAGCTCTTTTGGCTCAATTTGATAATCATATAAATTAGCCGTTGTTAAAAACGTGCTTTTATTCGTTGGCTCATATAAAAAACGTCCAGAATCAGTTGCAATACCTAAATATAAAGCTTCAGCAATTGTTTTATTCATTTTAAGTTTATAAGTTGCAATAAATTCAGCAATTATTTCAGCGGTTGCTATTTTATTCGTCTTCATAACTTTAGCGTAAGGAAAAGGTTTGCTTTCATAATGATGATCAATTTTTAAATATTCTTTTGCTAAATTAATACGCTGATCTTCTACTAAAGCAAAATCACTAACATCAACTAAAATTGCTAAAGATTCTTTAATAATTTGATCTTCAACAACATCCATTGCGCCAAGGCGAAAAAATAAAGAAGGTAGACCGCTACCGACCGCATAAACTTTTTTATTTGGAAAATTTATTCTTAAGGTATCACGAAGACCAATTTGGCTTCCATAACAATCGCCATCTGGTAATGTATGACCAAAAATTACAATTGTGTCATGCTTTAAAATTAATTTATGAGCAATTTTAAAATCTTCATTTTTTATAAACATTTTAGCCTTTGTTTATACAGCCAAAAACTTCACATTTATTTTTGACGACTTCTTGGATTCCTTTTAATCCTGGACCAATGATTTTCCGAGGATCATAAACTTTTTCATTATTTTTAATTACATCGCGGACAATTTTTGTCCAAGCTTGTTGACATTCAGTATTAACATTAATTTTACAAGTGCCGCGTTCGATTGCCATTTTGATTTGATAATCAGGTATCCCTGAGCCGCCATGTAAAACTAAGGGTATATTTTTTAATAAATTACGAATAACTAACATTTCATCAAATCCTAGTTTAGGTTCACCTTTGTATGGACCATGAACAGATCCCAAAGCAGGCGTTAAACAATCGACATTAGTTTCTTTAACTAATTGTTCACATTCGTGAGGAAGAGCATACATCGATTCAGCTACGACATCATCCTCTTCACCACCAACACGTCCTAATTCAGCTTCAACAGAAACACCACGAGGATGAGCATAGTCAACGACTTTTTTTGTCATTGCAATATTTTCTTCAAGTGGATATTTTGAGGCGTCAATCATAACAGAAGTAAAACCTGCGTCAATCGCATTTTTGCAACTTTCAAAAGAACTTCCGTGGTCTAAATGTAAAGCAATTGGAATAGAAATATCTTTATCTTTTAAATATCCTTTTACAAAGCCAACGACTGTATGAAAACCACCCATATATTTCGCTGCGCCTTCACTAACGCCTAAAATTACCGGAGTGTTTAAACGAACGGCTTCATCAATAATAGCAGTCGTCCATTCTAAATTATTAATATTAAATTGGCCAATCGCGTATTTTTCATCTAATGCTTTTAAGAGCATTTCTTTCATACTAACTAAACCCATACTTATTCTCCTTTGATTCGTTTAATTAATCTTCTTTTTCTTCATCATCATCTTCAGAATCTTCATCGCCATCACTAAACTTTTCAGCCCGTTCAGGTTTTAAATATTCAAGTTCTTCTTCATCGATTTCGTCTGATTCTTCCACCTCACTATAAACTTCATTCATATCAATATGAACTTTGTCAAAAGTATGATGAATACGTAAATCCCAAAAGTTATCAATTAGCGTCACAAAACGCCCATCGAGTGATAAATCCGTGTAAAAACGGCCTATTTTGCCACGAATTTGCTCAATTTCAAAATTTGCTCTTTTCGTAACTTCTTCCCACAAATCGTGAAAACTAATTGGTAAGTTTTCTTGTCCTGTTTCTAAAATTACATCGTACGCTAAGTCTAATAAAGATTTGCCTTTCATATATATTTTCTCCTTCTACATTTTTTTTGGAGCGCTTACTCCTAAAATATTTAAAGCATTAGCTAAAACAATTTTACTCGCTTTACAAAGCGCTAAACGCGCCCCACTTAATAATTTATTTTCTTCATCAAGAACCCGACATTCAGTATAAAAAAGATGGATAAGATTTGCGAGTTTTTGAATATAGTTTGCAATTTTATATGGCTCACGATGTTTAGCCGAAAGTTCAATAAATAGTGGGAAATCATGTAAGTGTTTAAGTAAGTTTATTTCCGCTTTTGCGTTTAATAAAGAACCACTTAAATCAAGATTATAATGTTTCCCATCTTCTAAAAGTCGGCTTAAGCGAGCGTGAGCATATTGTGCATAAAAAACTGGGTTAGAACTATTTTGTTCAAGTGCTAAATTATAATCAAAATCTAAATGACTTGAAGCTGCACGAGCAGCAAAAAAGTAGCGGGCCGCATCAACACCAACTTCACCTACAAGTTCATTTAAAGTAATTGCCGTTCCACCGCGTTTTGACATTTTAACTTCTTCATCGCCTTTCATTAAGCGAACAATTTGAACGAGCTCAAAATCAATAATATTTTCTGGGTAACCTTGCATTAAAAGAGAGCTTTTTATTCGTTTTGTATATCCATGATGATCAGCGCCAAAAACATCGATAAGTAAATCATAGCCACGGCTTGCTTTTTCTAAATGATAAGCAATATCAGGTAACAAATATGTATAGGCGCCATCACTTTTAATAATAGGCCGATCTTTGTCATCACCATGCATTGTTGTTTTTAAATAAGTTGCGCCTTCTTCTACATAAATAAAAGGGCGATATTTTTCAATTGTCCGTTCAATTAGGTTATCCTGACGAATAACAGATTCATAACTATATAAATCAAAAGTCACACGGAATAATTTTAAATCTTCAATAATTTTATCAAGTAACAAACGTACTCCTTCATTAATAAAAATGTTTTTATTTTCTAAGTTATCTTCAATAAGTTTTGTACCATATAAACGTTTTAAGGTTTTTGCCACCTTAATAATATCGTAAGCATGGTAACCGTCTTCAGGCATTTTTAATGTTCGGCCGAACTCATTTAAATATCGTACTCTTAAAGACTCGCCCATCTTTTCAATTTGTGCACCAGCATCGTTAACGTAGTATTCACGCACCACATCATAACCAGCAAATTCATAAAGACGACAAATTGCATCACCAATCGCAGCACAACGTGCGTGTCCTAAATGTAAATCACCAGTTGGATTAGCACTTACAAACTCAACGTTAATTTTAAAATTTTTTTCTAGGCCGCGGCCATAGTTTTGATTCAGTTTAATAATTTTGCTAATTAATTTTTGAAAAAGAGGCGGTTTTAAAAAGAAATTTAAAAAGCCAGGACCAGCAATTTCAATTTTTTCTAAATCGTCCATATTTATAACTTGGACAATTTTTTCTGCTAATTCTTTTGGCTTTAGTTGGGCTTTCTTAGAAAATTGAAGAGCAATATTAGATGCATAATCACCATGATTATCGTCTTTGGCTCGCTCAATAATAATTTCATCAAGTAAAACATCAAGTTTTAAACTTACTAAGGCATTAAATATTTTATTTTTTAAAAATAAGTCAATTGTCATTGTTTTTCAAACTTATATTATACTAAATGAATAGTATAATTCAATCTTTATATAACTTGAGTTCCCCCTTTTTTCGAGTCACTCTCTCTTGATAAGAGATATTTTATTGTAAACTTAGGTTAAAAACGATGTTTTTTGGTAGTTTTCTAACGTTTTAGATACAAACGCCCCTTTTATACTAG
>Ga0265293_10003856_pt1 | contig 27260 bp, 25 predicted proteins | sample Munlanlewell138R_FD_192505 | JGI IMG/M metagenome (GOLD analysis project Ga0265293, IMG submission 192505) | Leachate microbial communities from a municipal landfill in Southern Ontario, Canada - Leachate well 138R | ecosystem: Engineered > Solid waste > Landfill > Unclassified | place: Canada...
ATTGTTTAGGTATTGTTAAGGGGGTCTGTCCCCATTAACAATTGAGAGTGAAAGGAGCAGGTAATGATTTGTGTTGCATAGAATCTCCTTCTAACGTAAAGGTCAGCCATTACGGTCTTAATCAATAAAGGGGTCTTCTTATGAACACGAGAAAGTCATCGGTCTCTGTAGTAAGGTCCACGTATATCATGTTTGTGGCTATCATTGTAGCCTGGATCGCTGCGTGGATGGCTAAAGTCCACTTGGAGAAAGGAATTCATTGGTTGGGCAGCAGCCAGGGGGGATTCGTCTATTGGACCACCGCCAAAATCGTCATTTGGATCATTCCTGCTCTGTGGCTCTTGCGGATCTCGGGACGCACGATTCGAGACACAATCAACTTGGCAAACTGGAAGGCCTGGTTGGCGTGGGGAGGTGGGCTCGGCGCGCTTATTGCATTAACCGGTATCATACCAAACTATCTCGGCGGTAACGCCATCCTGCCGAGCCAGTTCAGTTTTTCGCTCTTGAATGTCATTGTCATTGCCCCGGTGTTTGAGGAGTTTCTCATGCGAGGAGCTATCCTTGGCAACTTACAGCAGGGTCATTCTTTTTTCGTCGCGAACATCATCTCTTCGCTCATGTTCGTAGTTCTTCATATGCCTGGATGGTATTTCATGGGGGTCTTGTCTGAGAATTTTGTAGGACCTGTGGGTGCATTCTCCATTTTTTTTGGTCAGTTTGGCCTTTGGCTACGCCACACACCGTTCTCGTTCTGTCATGGGAGGTGTTCTTTGTCACTTCCTAAACAACTTGTTTTAAGCGTTCCTAAAAGCGTTCCCAAAAAGAGTCTTGAACCGCCTACGGAGTAAACACGCAGACGGCGATACGATTTCTTTGACAATAGTACGGAAACAACCATGGAGGTGTAAGAGTTGGATGAAGTCATCCTCACAAGGCTACAAGACGTCAATGCCAGTCACAAGGGCGAGCACGAAGGCTATGAGTACTTCAAACGCGAGTTAGTTCCGATGCGACCGGGTGGACAGTGCAAGATATCGCTTTATGAAATACCTCCTCAGAAAGCAGCCTATCCGTATCACTACCACACAAAAAACGAAGAGGCGTTTTACATCCTACAAGGTTCAGGGCTCTTGAAGACACCAGAGGGAGAAAGACCCGTTGCAGCCGGTGATCTCATCTTCTTTCCGGCGAATGAAAAGGGTGCTCATAAACTAACCAACACATCCGAAACAGAGATGCTCATATACTTGGACTTTGATACACATAATGACCTTGATGTCGCGTTTTATCCCGACTCGGGGAAAATCGGTGTTTGGGGCCAGGGAATAAATCAAGTGTACAGGGTACAAGAACAAGTTACGTACTATGATGGTGAGTAGCTCACATCGTTTGTTGAATATTTGTTAATGGGGTCTGTCCCTCTTAACATCCCTCGTAACATGGCGGTCATAACTAGGTTATGGCCGTTTTTTGTCGTTTATGGGACGGAATTTTCATCTGTTCCCGCGATAAGAAAGGTATTTGCGAGGAGACTGTCAAGAATAGAGGGACCGGAGGTATCCTAGATGCCTGCAATACCAAAGAGAAGGATGGTAGTGTGGCGGCCACATGGCGATGTTCAATGCGGCGGTACAGGGAGAATTCAAATACAGAGTGCTGACAAAATCGACCTAAAACGGATTGGAGGGAACTTCATGAACGGGAAGACTGGATGGATCTTGTTTTTGGCTTTCGTCGTAATAATGGGGGTTTACGGAACCTCGTTCGCAAAGACAACGATTACCTGGTGGATCAACCCTTGGCGAATAGCACCCCCCGGAATGGACGAATCGCAGGCACCGACGGCTGAGGATTTTCCGCGCTGGGCTAGCGAGGAGTTTATGCGGCTCAACCCTGATGTTGAAGTGGTCTACGAGGTTGTGACCAATCAGGGATTTGAGGAGAAAATTCTTGCGTCAATCCTAGCGCGACGTACACCCGACCTCATGAAAGATCTCGTGTTTCGAAAAGAGTGGGCGGAACGAGGACTACTTGAGCCCATTGATGACTATCTGCTCGAGGAAGATATTGCGGACTGGTATGACTACACACTCAAGAAGGGCTTCATCAATGGCCAACATTTCATTTTCCCCTGGAACAACTCCAATAATGGAATGGGGAATGCCATGTTGCTCAATCCGGCCATCTTTGCCGAGCGTGGTGTAGAGATGCCCGCTTTACCCAGTCGATCTTGGACCTTCGACGAGTTCTTGGAAGCGGCCAAGAAGCTTTCTTATGACTCCGATGGTGACGGAGTAAATGATCACTATGCCCTTTCCTTTGCCGCTTCGGATTTGCTGAACAGCACAGCTTGGCTCTATGTCTTCGGTGGTCGAATGTTCAACGATGACGAAACTGAAGTTATTCTCAATAGTCCTGAAGCCGTCGCTGGATTGCAGTTTATGGTTGACGCGATCTACGAATATGAGATTGCACCACGTGGGGCTGAAGGCATGGGAATTTACGACGTCATTGGACTCTTTCATCAGGGAAGAACAGCCATCGGCTATGGTGGACCCTATGAAATCGGAAGAATTGACCGTTATGTGAATGAAGGCCAGCTGCAAAACGCGTTCGATGTACACATCGCACCGTATCCCCATCTGCCGGAGGTTGGGCAAATGGCGCATCATACCAGTGGCGGCTTTATCGTATTTCGACAGGACGATCCTGAAAAACTCGACAAAGTCATGGAGTTTGCCAACTTCCTAACGAACTTTGAGAATACGGCTGCACTAAAGACGCTCTTGTACGTGACTGCACGTAAGTCCGTGAACGAAGTGATCTACGAGGGAAGTAAGTTTGCTGACGAGATCAGTGTCTACATGCAGGCCATCGACCATGGTGTACCTTACTTCGGTAGCTCGGATGTCAACTTTTCTCCTGCAGAACCATTCTTGCAGGCGGCCTTTGAAGCAGCCTTTTCCCGGACAAAAACACCAGAGCAAGCTCTTGAAGACTTTGCTCGCGAGGCCAACCGCGTACTGTTCGACCGTTAAGAACGTATGGACGTTTGTACACTCCCGGGGGTCTCGTCAAGGGCCCCTAGGAGTGCTTTGAACTCCGCATAAGGGGGTGGCTCGAGTGACATCATTGCGCCATTTTGGGACGAGGATTATTAAAGCACGATGGGCCTACTTCTTCGTTGCACCGCACCTGGTGCTCTACTGCGTGTTTTTTCTCCTGCCAGTCGCCTGGTCCATGGTTTTGTCCCTCTTAGATTATCAATGGTGGGGAGTGGAGTTTGTAGGCGTTGCCAACTATGTAAGGGTGTTCGCCGATCCGGTTTTTTGGAAGGCTGTGGTAAACACGGCGTATTACACGCTCGGCGTTGTACCTTTGTGGTTGGGTAAAGCTTTGATCATCTCGGCCCTGATCTTTCCTTTTCGCAAACCATTACAAACATTTTTTAAGGCGGCTTTTTATCTTCCGCATGTAACATCGGCGGTAATCCTCTCCATGATTTGGCTCTGGATTTACAACCCACCCTTTGGTCTACTCAATTACCTCTTAGCCTTTTTGGGCGTAGATCCAGTGGCTTGGCTCGGAAACAAATTAACAGCGATGCCTTCGTTAATACTCATGCAGGTTGTCATGGGTGGGGGGTCTTCGATCGTTCTCATTTCCGCTGCAATGAATGGAATCCCAATGTATCTCTACGAAGCGGCCGAACTCGATGGAGCCAGGCCTGCGCAAGTTTTCTTGCGCGTCACGTTGCCACTTCTAAAACCGACTTTGCTCTATCTTGTAGTCACGGGAACAATCAACTCGTTCCAGGTGTTCACCAATATCTACTTGATGACAAGAGGAGGGCCCCAGTTCTCCACCACAACCATCGTCTATATGATCTATGATACAGCTTTTAAGCAGTTTCAGTTTGGACCGGCCTCGGCTATGGCCATGGTATTGTTTGTGATCACAGCGGTCTTTGCCCTGGTACAGTTCCGATGGCTGGGGCAGGAAGTAGAATACTAGGGGGGAAATCATGTTAGTTGAGGATAAAAAGACCCGCCCGGGGCATTATCTGTCGTTTTCCTTACTTCTGATAGCCGCTGTCGCGTCGCTACTTCCACTCTATTGGATGCTCGTGACTGCGCTTCAGCAGCCAACCCTGACGGTTACATTCCCACCCGAGTGGTCTCCTGCCAACCCCACATTCCTCAATTTCGGACGATTTTTGGAGCGGCCCTATGTCATCCGCTGGACCACCAACAGCCTGGGTATCTCACTGATCATAACTGGCGTCCAGCTCTTCACTTGTGCGATGTCGGGGTATGCCTTTGCCAAGAAACAGTTCCCCGGTGGAAGCATTCTGTTCTACCTATACATTGCATCGATGATGGTTCCAGCCCAAGTTACTCTGGTTCCGCTTTTTCTGATCATGAGCCGGCTCGACTTCCTGGATACGTATTGGGGACTCGTTCTTCCGGGAATCGCAGGTCCCTTTGGTGTGTTTCTGATGAAGCAGTTCATTTCTACGCTGCCTACCGATCTGCTGGAAGTGGCTACGATCGATGGTTGTGGGGAGTGGGGAGTATTTACACAAATCATCTTACCCTTGGCCAAGCCCGGATTGGCGGTGCTTGGGATCTTTACCTTTATGGGCCAATGGAACCAATTTTTATGGCCGCTGATCATCACAAATTCCTCCGCGATGCGTACACTGCCCGTGGGATTGGCTCTCCTCCAGGAAGAACTCCCCATGCAATACGGATTGCTGATGGCCGGGGCGACATATGCGGCAATACCTATGATCATGATTTTCCTCATGTTCCAGAAGTATTTCCTTAAAGGTATAACGGTTGGTGCTCTGAAAGGGTAAGCACATAGAAAGGACTAACCTATGCTCCTGACATTTGACTTAGATGGTGTTGTGATGAAAAACCCCTTCTCTACAGGGGTTTTTCCTGAGGTAACTCGGCGAATCGGTGAAAAGACAGGGCTTTCGCACCAGCAGATCTTGGAGCCAATCATTGCAGAAGCCCGATCCCGCATGGCCCTGGGTAAAATGGTCGATGCGTATAACTGGGATGAAATCGTGTCCTTGGTGGCCAGACGTCTTGGATTTACTGAACCCATCGATATCGCGGCGTTAGTTCGACGGTTTTCCGTTCCCGGGCATATATATGTCTATCCCGGGGTTCCCGAGACTTTAGAGTTCTTGCGGTCTGTGAACCACAATCTAGTAGTCCTGACCAACGGGTTTCGCAAGTACCAGCTTCCCGTACTGCAGGCTCTAGGGGTGGCAGACTTTTTCGATGCGATCTTTACGCCCGAGGTGAGTGGAACGGCTAAGCCGCACCGGGAGTTTTTTCTTCAGCCCCAAAAACGTTACCCAGGTCCACACATCCATGTGGGGGACATGATCATTCACGATATCATGGGTGCTAATCAGGTTGGAGCCACTTCGGTGTGGGTGTGTCATGACTTGCCCCCTAGTGTTGCTGCACTACCCATCAGGGAAAGAACAAGTCACGCACAGATGGAAGAGCTGGTTTCCCGTGGAATCCAACGAGATCTCAATGCCAGCGACTACAGCGGATTGACGATTGCCAGTTGCATGCCTGGTTTCGTCATTCGAAGCTTTGGGGAGTTAGTCGACGTAGTTGGAATGTTAACTCAGTGTTAGGGGGGACAGACCCCGTTAACAATCTTAATGTTAACTCGGTGTTAACGGGGTCTGTCCCCCTTAACGTCCCCCTTAACATGATCCACCTCAACAATGGACAAGCAGGATTGAGCAGGTTGTTTGTGGAAATCCATGGAAAAGGGCTGCAGGGCTATGAGGGGAGTGCCGTATTCATACATGGAGAGCGCAGAAATAGGAAGAAGAAACTGGCTTGTCATCGTCTTACTTGGTCTTGCTGGACAAATCGCTTGGAACGTGGAGAACTCATGGTTTAATACCTTTGTCTTTGACACCATTACCCCCGATCCAAAGCCCATCGCCTGGATGGTGGCCGTGAGCGCCGTTACCGCGACCCTGACTACTTTGGTCATGGGGACACTCAGCGACAGAGTTGGAAAGCGCAAACCGTTCATCCTGTATGGCTACATCCTTTGGGGAATTTCCACGGCGATCTTTCCAACAACCGCTTCTGTCCAAAACGTAAGCCTGGCTGTTCTAGCCGTGATTTTGGCTGATGCTGTCATGACCTTCTTTGGTTCGACCGCGTATGACGCCGCGTACAACGCCTGGACGACCGATATCTCCAATACATCGAACCGGGGTAGGCTTACTGCTGTTATCTCCACGTTTCCACTCCTAGCGGCCTTGATTGGTGCTGGATTGTCGGGAGTCATCATCGACCGTTTCGGGTATTATACGTTCTTCATCTCTTTGGGGGTTGTGGTCAGCCTCTTAGGACTCATTGGCGGCGCAGTGCTGAAGGATTCCCGGACCCTGCAAAGGGTGCCAAGGGAGAATAGAAAGCATCTTATCGTCGACATGTTTGACGGATTTAGCCTACACACAATCAAAGCAAATCGAGAGCTTTTCCTAATCTTCTCGTCTGTAGCACTCTTCTCCATTGGCTTCCAGGTGTTTTTGCCCTACCAGATCATCTATCTCAACAACTACCTGCATATCTCAAAATCCCTGGTGGGAGTAATATCGGCTGTTGCCGTCTTAGTATCTATCCTTATCGCGGTTCCCGCGGGAAGGCTGGCGGATCGGGGCTACATCAACCAGTTGGCCTTCTTGTCGCCCTTGTTGCTTTGTGCAGGACTCGTCCTGTTCTCCCTGTCTCGTTCGGTACCAGTATTAGCCATAACAGGCAGCCTGCTCTACATTAGTTTAGTCGTTTATACTCTATCAACTGGAGCATGGATCAAAAACCTACTACCAGAAAACAGCAGGGGGAAGTTCGAAGGTATCCGGATGGTCTTCAACGTGGCCATACCCATGTTAATCGGACCGTCCATTGGTTCCTTCCTGGTCAGCACATTCGGCGTCCCCACAGTCCTGCATGGAGAAACCGGATTCATCCCAACACCCATCCTTTTTCCTGTGGCCGGCCTGATCAGTATTACGTCCATACTCCCCTTGATTATTGTGACAAGAGCAAAACGGTCCAATAACTGACAGAAAGGAAAACGACATGGCAAATGTGATGGAAAACACCCACAAACCTGCAAAGGAAAGCCTGATGACAAAGTGGGCCGAAGAAATCGATATCCATAAAGTTCTTCCTGAGTATCCTCGCCCTCAAATGGTCAGAGCATCTTGGCTGAACCTTAATGGTCTATGGGACTATGCCATAAGTAAGTCCGAGGCCGCGGAACTCCCAAAGGGCAAATCGACATATGACGGCAAGATCCTTGTGCCATTTCCCATCGAATCCGCCCTCTCTGGCGTGGAGCGAGCCCTGCTGCCTGACGAACTCCTCTGGTATCGGAGGACGTTTTCCATACCGCAAGAGTGGGAAGAGCAAAGGGTCTTACTGCATTTTGGAGCCGTCGACTGGAAGGCAACAGTCTGGGTTAACGGAAACTTCGTGGGCGAGCACACCGGAGGCTATTACCCCTTTTCCTTCGATATATCCGAGCACATCCAAAGTGACACCGACGATAGCCAAAGCACAAACGAGATCGTCGTCTCGGTTTGGGATGGAACAGACGTACACGGGCTGGAAAGGGGAAAGCAAACCCTAAACCCCCAAGGCATTTTCTACACAGCAGTATCGGGCATTTGGCAGACTGTTTGGCTAGAGCCTGTTCCCAGGACCTTCATCAAATCGCACCGCGTTACACCGGATCTGGACAACGAACGAGTCCTGGTGAGTGTTGAATGCATAGAAGATCAAGGTAGTGCAGATGATCGTACTCTTCGAGACCTTCAGATCGAAGTCACCGTTCTGGAAGGTGAGACACCGATTACATCATGCAGGGGAAGTATCCATGACGTAGTAGACCTCAAGATACCCAACTCAAAGCTCTGGACACCCGATTCACCGTTCTTATACGATCTGAAAATCGAGCTGCGCGATCAAGAAGCAGTTCTGGACAGCATTACCAGTTACTTTGGAATGCGCAAGTACAGTATAGACCGGGATGAAAAAGGCGTAAAGCGTCTATTTGTGAACAACAAACCCCTCTTTCAGCATGGGGTCCTCGATCAAGGCTACTGGCCTGACGGACTTTATTCAGCTCCGACAGATGAAGCCTTGCAGTACGATCTTGTGCTGACAAAAAAGCTCGGCTTCAACATGACCAGAAAACACATCAAAGTGGAGCCGGCGCGCTGGTACTATCATTGTGACAGGTTGGGCCTCATTGTATGGCAAGACATGATTAGTGGTGGAAAGAACGTCAATATAGTACTCAACGGAATCATTCCCATGGTTGCCAGCGGACTGACGATTCGAGATAACAAGTATGCCAGAGTGGGGCGTCAGGATGAGGGCAGTCGAAGGAACTTTGAAAAGGAACTCAAGGAAATGATCGACGCTCTGTACCATTTCCCCTCCATTGCCATGTGGGTCCCCTTCAACGAAGCCTGGGGCCAGTTCGACGCCGAACGTATTGCGAAGTGGACAAAAGAGTACGATCCGACCCGGTGGGTGGATCACGCCAGTGGCTGGCACGATCAAGGAGCGGATGATCTCAGAAGCGTTCACATCTACTTTAGGAAGCTGAAAAAACCGAAGAAAATCAAAGACCGACCCTGGGTTATCTCCGAGTTTGGTGGATACAGTTTGCCCGTTGCAGGGCATGTGTGGGATAAGTCCAAGGAGTTTGGCTATAAGAAGTTCAAAGAGAAGGGCGCGTTCCAAGGGGCCTATGCCAAGCTCCTGCAAGAAGAGGTTCAGCCTTTAATCGGCGAGGGCCTGTCAGCAACGGTTTACACGCAACTGACAGATGTGGAGACCGAAACCAATGGTTTGGTTACCTATGATCGCAAAGTCGTGAAAATCGATCCGGTTTTTCATGTTGTTGTGGAGCAAACGCGAGACTATAACAAACGCATGAAATACGATCCTGCGACAAACAGCTTCGTGGAAACGCAATACGAAAGTCTGCTTTCGGTCCGCGGGTTTCCCTATCCCTATGGTTGGCTGAAAGAATCAGGAACACCACCAGGACGCCATTTGGATGTTATTCTCATGTCATCCAAGCCCTATGCCCTGGGCGACAAGGAGCAAGTCAAGATCGTTGGTTGTTTCATGCGCAGTGATGGTGATCACAAACTGGTTTGCGTTGAAGTGGACCGTGCTGTCATGGATTTTGACGAACTTTCGCCGGAGGAAAAGGAGGCTCTAAATCGCCTCTATCCTCAGATTGGGGAAGGTGAAGGGTGGTTTGGTGCAGAGGTGGCAGAGGCCATCGTAGATGATTTCCTTCATTTTCGGGGGGTTCGATAATGCGCAAGCGACTGTTTTTCTTCTGTAGCTGGGTCTTGATCGTCTTGGGCCTTCCGCTCCTGGGTCTCGCGGCACTCGCTAGCCTATTAAACCTACACAGGGTGCGAGACACCATTACCGATGGCTATTTGGCTTTCCTTGCCCGGATCATGCTTTGGCTCTCTGGTTCGCGCGTTGAGATCCAGGGACTGCAGAACATTCCTGCGTCAGAGCCTGTACTCTTTGTGAGCAATCATCAAGGTCACTTTGATAGTGCGGTGCTCTTAGCCTATGTTCGTCAACCGAAGGCCTTTGTGGCTTCGAGCGCAGCCTCGAAGTTCCCCATCTTCAGCATATGGTTTAGGTTCGCTTATACGGTTTACCTGGAAAGGGACAATGTTAGGCAGAACTACACGGCCTTGGAAAAGGCCAAAGAGGTCATTGAGGAGGGGCGCAGTGTGGTCATTTATCCCGAGGGAATCATCAGTTCGGGACCACAAACAGGGGAATTCAAGCGGGGTGCCTTCAGACTGGCCTTTTCGACCGGTATACCTATTGTACCTGTGGTCATCGACGGAACGTGGAAGGTGATGGGAGAAAAGAATGATACCATTCAGCCCACCACCATCATCGTCAAAATTTTGCCTGCAGTGCCAACAAAAGGCTTGGGGCGTCAGGAGCAGCAAGAACTCCCAGCTAAGATTTATGCAAGCATCATAGAAGCCTTAGAAAAAATCCAGCGGAATTGACTTGCTGCGAAACGTCAACTGCTTAGTTCCGCTACAACAGCAGTGTGGAACTCGCGACGCAAACGGAAGACCGCTTCATTCGTACGCACAGGATGTACTCGGTTCGTGAGTAGAACCACGAAAAGATCCTGTGCTTTATCGATCCACAGCGAAGTACCGGTAAAGCCGGTGTGACCGATGGCAGAATCAGACATGAGCTCTCCGCCCGATGAACCAGGCTGGTTATAAAGCATCCATCCAAGGGTGCGGCGGTCATTCAGCCCTTTCGTATAGCAGTTTTCCAACAACGCGAGTGTTGCTTGGCTGAGGAGCACCTGACCGCCCGTGCGGCCTCCGTCTAGGATCATGCGGGCAAACTTGCTCAGGTCCTCAGCAGTCGAGAAAAGCCCGGCGTTACCACTGATCCCATTCATGGCCTGAGCGTTTTCGTCATGCACGGTTCCCCTCAGGAACTGCTTAGATCTAGGGCACCATTCTGTATAGGCCACTCTGGGATGCACGTCTTTAGGCGGATTGTAGCGAGTGTCGTCCATCTGCAAGGGTTGAATCACCCTTTCCTTAACCAGAGCATCGAGGGATAATCCCGTTAAGGTCTGGATAATGTGCGTCAACAGAATAAAGCCCAGACAGGAATACACCACCTGGCTGCCTGGTGTGTACTCCAAAGGACAGGCTAGCACTTGTTCGATGACATCGCGCGGTTCCTTAGCATTAATGTAAAGGGGAACCCAGGCTGGAAGACCGGAGGTATGGCTCAGTAGATGTTCCATTGTGATGGACGCTTTATCCCTGGGTACATCGCCCAGCAGATCGCCGAGTTCCGTACGTAGATCAAAGAGCCCATCTTCCAGGAGCATCAACGTGATGGTGGTTGTACCTACAACTTTTGTCAATGAGGCAATATCAAAGATCGTATCCTTCGTGACGGCTGGTGCGCCAGGGAAGAAAGCGGTATGCCCAAACGCCACAGGTCCGTATTGACGTCCTTTGTGATGGACCAAGGCCACAGCGGCGGATGCGTTGCGTTCTTGCACAAACTCTTCCACAAGCCTAAAAGACTTTAAACTCATCAATACTTGCTCCCCTCCAGACTTCTATTCACCAGGAAGCACAATCTTGCCAAGTACTGCTGGCTTCTTGGCTCCTGTCGCCCGCGGAACATTGTTCGCAGCCCTGCGCAGCGTTGCATCGGCGAGCATTGCGAAGGCCATGGCTTCCTTGGCATCACTAGAGATACCAAAGTCTTCATGTACGTAAACAGGGCAATCGAGACGCTCCTGGATCATCTTAAGGAGGGTCTTATTGCGGCTCCCTCCTCCCCCTATGACAACACGGTCAATTGTGACATAGGGAAGAATAAACCGCCTATACTGATCAGCAATACTCTCCGCTGTAAATGCGGTCACCGTAGCCACTAGATCCTGCTGTGACAGTGCACTTTCTTTAAGGAGTTGGGAAGTAAACGCAGAGCCATACCGCTCGCGACCTGTTGTCTTGGGTAGTGGCTGGCTGAAGTAGGGATCTTGCATCAACGTCTCGAGCAAGGATGCATCAACCCTTCCTTGTGCTGCCATTTGACCGTCCTTGTCATAGGTCATGGTTCCTTCGGTTACAGAGCGCACCACCGCATCGATTATCATGTTACCCGGGCCGGTATCAAAGGCAATCCAGGGCAGTGCTTCGGTACCATTGCCCACGACGGTCACGTTACCGATGCCTCCGATATTTTGCACGGCGGTTACATACGATGCATGTTGCTCACCAAAAATGATTTGGTCAAAGTAGGGTACCAGTGGGGCTCCTTGACCTCCGGCGGCAATATCGGCGGGGCGAAAGTCAGCCACAGTGGTAATGCCTGTACGCTGCGCGATGATAGAAGGTTCGCCAATCTGGAGAGTAGACTCGCCGGGAATATGGTAGATTGTCTGACCATGCGAACCGATCACAGCGATCTGCTCGGCCGAGAACTGTGCTTTGTGCAAGAGTTCCAAGGTCGCTTCGGCAAATAGTTCGCCGAGTTTGAAGTTCATCGAGCAGATATCTTCTACTGTCGCCTGCCCAGGCTGGCACAAACGCAAAAGTTTTGCCCTTTGCTCACTGTTATAAGGAACGGAAATAAACTCCACCAGTGTGATATCCGCTTCGCCCACGAGGCGCACCAGTGCTGCATCAATACCATCGAGCGATGTACCCGACATGAGACCTATCGCAAAACGCTCCATATTCTGCCCAGCCTTTCTTTCCTTACTCTACAGAAACGGGTACCTTACCAAGGGCCTTGGTCTTCCCCAATAACACTTTGGCAACCTCATCCCATACCAGAGGTCGGCTGCCGTAGGCCGCAACATACGTGGTTACCTCAGGAAATGCCGAAAGTTCATAGGGTGTGCGGCTTCCCACAACAATCAGGCTCGGGCAGCGTTCCATTAGATTACGCACGAGCTCCGCCTGGCTTGGATTACGGTGGGCGTCGGATGTTACGATAATGACTTTGCCATACTCTTCGGCCTTGGCCAAGATCGCGTCATGTTCCTCGGCCCCGATTTCGTCTACATGGACAAGGCCGTGTGCTCGCAGGGCAAGGGACAACGTTCCCATGTTCATTAGGACGTCTTCTGCAATGTTAGCAGCCTTTTTCGCAGGCTCGATGACGAGCACTCGTTCATTGCCAAGGGGTAGATTGTCCTCGTCCCGAACGACGGTAATACTCTTTTGAATTGCTCCTCGGACGACCTCGATATGCTCAGGAGACCCAACAATATTGAGGCTGGGCTGTTCCCATTTGAGCCTCTCCTTCGCCTTCAGTACCCGTTCTAGGGACTGATCAATGCGCTCTTCCGAAATTCTTCCTGTTTTCACCGCTGATACAAGAGCCTCAAAGGCCTGGGTCTGCAATTCTTCAGTCTGGCTGATCAATACCATGTCTGCACCGGCTTCAATCGCCATCACGGCTGCTTCCACGGTTCCGTATGTCTCTTTAATCGCCGCCATTTCCATACAATCAGTCATGATCAAGCCATCATAACCCAGCTCTTCCCGGAGCAGCTTGGTTAGGACCTGGTAGGAAAGAGTGGAGGGAAGTCCCGGGGTACTCTCGATCGCAGGAAAGACCACATGCGCGGTCATGATGCCCATGACTCCTTGGGCGATTGCTTCTTTGAAAGGAACCAACTCAACCTCGTCAAGGCGCGCCCTGCTATGCTTGATCACGGGGAGGGCCAAGTGTGAGTCAAGATCGGTATCGCCGTGACCAGGAAAGTGTTTGGCTACTGCTGCGACATGTTTTTGATAGCCGCGAATCGCCGCGGCACCGAATCCGGCTACGTCTGCGGGGTTTTCTCCGAAGGAACGGACGCCAATAACAGGGTTGAGCGGGTTATTGTTCACATCAACGACCGGGGCCAAGTTCATATTAATGCCGGTGGCCAGTAGTTCTCGACCAGCTGTCTCGCAGGCCTGTTCTGTGATTTCTGTGCTACCGGTGGCTCCAAAAGCCATGGCACTTGGCAGGACAGTTACTCCTTTTGTCAGACGTGCGACAGTACCGCCTTCTTGATCAACAGCAATCAAAAGTTCCATACCACTCGGCGATTGCTTCGCCAAGCGTTGGAACTCTTGATTGAGCTGCGCGAGTTGTGTTGGGTTTTCTACATTACGGGCGAAGTGAATCACTCCGCCCAGATTGTGTTTCACAATGAATTCTCTGATGTGCGGTGACACTGTGGGTCCGGCAAAACCAAACATCAACAAATGACCGACTTTTGCTTCTAACGATAAGGTCTTACCCATTAACCTTTCACCCCGCCTAGTGTTAGTCCGCGAATGAAGTACTTCTGGAAAGAAAGGAAGATGATGATCATTGGCACGGCCGCGATCGCAGCGCCGCTCATCAAGAGGCCATAGTTGACCAGATTTTGATCTTGAAGCGTCTTAAGACCGACCGGCAGCGTAAACCATTCGGATTTCTGTACAGCAATCAACGGCCATAAGAAAGAGTTCCAACTCGAGGTAAACGTGAGAATGCCCAGCGTGGCCAGCCCTGGCTTGGACAGAGGCAGCATCACTCGCCAGTAGATCCCAAACTCACCGGCTCCATCAATACGGGCCGCTTCGATTAGTTCGCTGGGAATTGTCATCATGAACTGCCGGAGCAAAAAGACACCAAAGACCATCGACAACTGGGGTAGTAAGATGGCCCAGGGAGTGTTGACCACGCCAAGTTCCCTAACGACCATAAACAGAGGAACCAAGAGAACTTGACCAGGAATCGTCATCGTACCGATCATGATCCAGAAGAGAAGGTCCCTTCCTGGAAACTGCTTCTTGGCAAAGCTAAAAGCGGCCATGGAGTCCAGTAAGAGGATGCCTGCTGTTGCTGTTAGGGAAATAATCAAGCTATTGGTGAACCAGCGTGTAATCCTCGTACTCTTAAAAAGAAGCCGATAGCTCTCGAGAGCCCCATCCACCAGAGCAGTAGCGCTTTCCTGGTCGCCACTGAGACGCAAGGGTAGATACTTGCTTATGACAGAAGGAATAAACCGTGGAGGCATGATCTGCACTTCCTCCGGCTGTTGGATCGAGGTTGTAAAGACCCAATAGAGAGGAATCAACGAAATCACGGCCGCCGTAATCAGGATCAAGTACACAAAACCCATGCCGATGTGAGATGCTCGAAGTTTTCTCATATTCATCACCTAACCCTTATACTCGACATCGCCAGAGAGCACTTTGGACTGAATGAGTGCTAACGTGATAATGGCAACGAATAGGAACATAGACATCGCTCCGGCATAGCCAAATTGGAAATCCCTAAAGGCTACATTGTAGATTCTGTGTACAATGGTCGTCGTGGCATAACCGGGTCCCCCTTGGGTCATCAGCATTACCTGGTCAAATACCTGGAAGGAGCCTATGGTGGATACGATCATCAGATAGAGCGTTGTAGGTTTCAGCAGGGGAAGGGTAATCTTCCACCACTGCACAAAACGGTTCGCTCCATCAATTGTGGCGGCTTCGTAGAGACTCTCTGGAATGGAAGCCATGGCGGCCAGGTAAAGAATAATGCCCATACCGGGAGGAGTCAAAACCGCCATAATGATCACAGAGCGCATCGCCCAAGCCGAACTGTGCAGCCAGTTGATTGGTTCAGCACCAAAAAGACTGAGGAAGTAGTTCGCCAAACCAAAGCGGGTCTGAAAGATCCAGCGCCAAACCATGGAAATAACCACACTAGAGGCTACAGTGGGCAAATAAAAGCTGGCGCGGAAAAAGGTTTGGGCACCGCGTTTTAAGGGATTAATCAGCGAAGCCAAGATGAGTGCACTAATAACGGATGAAGGCATAACAATTACGGCATAACGCAAAGTGTTGCCCACAGCGGTCCAAAACAGGTCATCATGGAAAACATCCTGGAAGTTGAGTAAACCGACCCATTCCGTTCCGAAAACCCGATACTCCTGGAACGAGACGAAAACGGACCAGATAATTGGAATCAACACAAAGATAGTAAAGAGAATATACTTGGGGAGAATGAAAAGGTACCCAGAACGGGCTTTCCAGATTCTCTTGAACATCTTAGGCCTCCTGTTCATAGCGGAAGGGGCGTTTAGAAAACGCCCCCGAATACATCGCTTCTACTACCGCAACAGACGCTGAATCTGCGCTGCTGCACTTTCCATACCATCTTCTACCGATTTCTCACCGGCAAAGATCAACTGCAGCTCAGCCTGAATGCGCTCATCAATTTGAGCCCAGGCCGGATGCTCTGGAAGGGGTACGGAGTGCTCTACCATTTGGGCTGCTCTTGCCATATGGGGCTTGTCAGCAAATGGGTTCATAGCTTCGGCAGACTTACGAGCTGGGAATGTTCCGTATTCTGTTGCAAAGGTGTATTGCTCTTCTGGCGTAGAGAGGAATTTCGCAAATTCCACAACTACGTCGCGTTTGTCTTTGTTGCTTTGATGCATGACGACCCAACCGCCTGCGCCACCAATGGTTACAGGTTTGCCCAGATCGCCAACGGGGTATTCTGCTACCATGACGTTAGGCAGATGGTTCACGCCTTCGCCGGTCACAGTTGCGATAGCCCAGGTGTTCCAAGGTTGAATCGCTACATAACGTTCGCCTTCGCGTGCTAGAGCTCTGAAGGTTCCACCAACGTCGGCACTGCCCATTTCGACAGGAGCTGCACCGTGTACGAACTTTAGGTCAACAAGCTTTTGAATAGCACTGATGGCTTCTGGAGAAGTAAAGCCAAAGGTGTTGTCGACGAGGGGTACTCCGCCATCCATGTAGAAGAACGGCCAGGCTTCATAGTAGCCTTGCAGGATATAGGTGGAGAATCCGTACTTGTCAATCTTACCGTCACCATCGCTATCAAAGGTGAGGGCTTTCGCCTTTTCAACAAACTCATCCCATGTCCAGCGTCCATCTACTGGAGGTTCTACTCCGGCTTCTTCAAAGTGATCAAGGTTGAGAAGCATGACGTGTACAGTCATGGACATTGGAATTCCGTAGAGCTTATCTTTGTAGGTGTAGGCTTGCAGTGCACCTGGGAAGAAGTCTTCGAGTTCTTCCTCGGTCATGTATGCGTCGAGGGCTTCCACAACACCTTGTTCCAGGTGGGTGCGGTTAATGGCTCCACTGATATCTACAGGAACGATATCTGGCCAAGCCCGACCGGCAATCGCGATGCTGAGCTTTTCGCCAAGCTCTGCCCAGGGAGTCTCAATAAGCTCGATTTTTACGCCAGGATGGAGAGCTTCAAATTCAGCAATTTTCGCCTTAACCCAATGGAACTGATCATCATTTTCATCCCGCCACCTTGGTGCATCCCAAAGTGTGATCGTTCCTGTCCAGTTAGCAAAGGCCGACGCGCTTGTCACCAGAACCAAGACCAGGACAAGCATGACACTAAGTTTCTTACCCATCTCTTTTCCTCCTTATTTTTGTTCGACTATGCGTATCAAGCAATCGTATGGATACCGATCCCGCTTGCGGGCTGGGCGTTAAGCATTTTCACCCCCTCAGAGATCATACCTTATATCTACCAGTAAACTTCTTTGTCGTAAGATAAACTCCTTCTTAGTTAAGAATATATCAAAAAATTATTCTACTGAAATTCTCGTTTTTCTTCCTTGTTTGAAAAATAATTTTATAAAAAGTGTCCGATTATGGAGGGGTGTGTAGGAAGATGGAGAACTAGATGATTAGAGTATGCTACAAAGTGAGGGAAAGGATCATGATCCAATACCGATATTACGCACCAGGTGATGAGGCCGCCATTGTCCAGTTGTGGAACGACGTGTTACGTCGCGATCCCATTAACCCAGAGCGGTTTCGAAATCTTGTTCTTCTCGATGGTAACTTTGATCCGGAAGGAATGCGTCTAGCCTTTGCCCATGATCGTCTGGTCGGTTGTGTGTATGCCGTCCGCCGCCTGACACCCTTAGGCGGGACAGAGCTGGAACCGGACAATGGTTGGATTCCTTTCTTCTTTGTAGACAAAGAGTTCGAACGGCAAGGTATCGGTGAGGCCCTTATGAAGCAGGCCTTCGAGTTCCTTAAAAAGCACGGACGCAAACATGTCTTTTTTGCCTCCTATGCACCCAATTATATTTTACCAGGCATTGATGTAGAAGCCTATGAGAGTGGCTGGGACTTCTTACAGCAAATGGGCTTCGAAAAGCTTTACTCGCCTGTGGCCATGGACCGGGATCTGGTGGGCTACGCCATGCCGGATGATGTGCGCCAGCTCAAGATGGAGCGGGAGGCCGAGGGCTATACCTTTGAGACGGCTAAAGATTCGGATCTGGTGGAGCTGATCCAGTTTGCTAATGATGCGTTCAATCCCGATTGGGGTAGGGCGATCCGAGTGGGAATCCTATCAGGCTTGCCTCTTGAGTGGATCTTTGTGGCCAGAGCACAAGGAAAATTGGTGGGGTTTTGCCTCCACGGTGCTTATGAAGGGATTCCTGAACGCTTCGGTCCCTTTGGTGTTGATGAAGAGCAGCGGGGGAAAAGTCTTGGGAAGATCCTTCTGCACATCTGCTTAACGTCCATGCGGGCCCAAGGTTTGCATGGTGCCTGGTTCTTGTGGACCGGGGAGAAGAGCGCCGCAGGACATCTCTACACGAAAGCGGGCTTTACGATCACTCGGCGCTTTCACGTCTGTAAGAAGGAGCTGGAATAACATCTGACAAGGTGATTAGGAGGACGACCATGACAACGAAGCATAAGATAATGGTTGTAGGAGCCCACGCAGGTGATGCAGAAATTATGGCGGGGGCTGTAGTAGCGAAGTATACAAGCCAGGGACATGAAGCTGTCTTAGTGCATCTTACTCCTGGGGAGAAGGGCCATAGAACGCTCGCACCGGAAGAGTATGCGAAACAAAAGGTGGAAGAAGGGCACAGAGCGGCTGCCGCCTTAGGTGCCCGGGCCATCTTCTTGCCTTATAAAGATGCTGAACTTCCCATTAATGATGAAGTGAAGTACGCTCTCGCCGATATTATTCGAGCAGAGAAACCCAACATCATGATCACCCATTGGAAGGGCAGTATCCATAAGGATCATGAGGCTACCCATCATATCGTGCAGGATGCCATTTTCTATGCAGCACTTCCTGCTATCAAGAGAGATCTTCCAGCTCATGGCTGTTATACGCAGTATTTTGCCGAGAACTGGGAAGATCCCAATGGCTTCGAAGTTGACACCTATGTGGATGTCACAGATAGTTATGAACAATGGATCGCCGGAGCGCTCGAGTATGAGCTTTTCAGCGGCTCCATCTCTACCTTCCGCTACATGGACTACTATAAGGCCTTAGCGGTAATGCGTGGTTGTCTATCGGGCAAGAAGTATGCGGTGGGTCTAATGCGTCCGAAGGGAGCGAAGATTCACAAGGGAGATTCTTTGCCTGGCAAACCGCTCTAAAATCGAAAATACAAGTGAAGGTGGATAGTCTCATGGAGCTGAATGGAGAACTGAATAAACTTACGACAGAAGGACGTAATCCGGCAACCCTCAATATTGATACACTTTCAACCACTGGGATTGTAACTTTGATTACGCAAGAGGACCAGCAGGTTTTAGAAGCGGTGCAGCGAGAGATACCCCACATTGTGGAAGCAGCTGATCGACTCGCCGACGTGCTCAAAAGGGGTGGACGCATTTTGTACATGGGTTCCGGCACGAGTGGACGCTTAGGTGTGCTCGATGCTGCCGAACTCTTACCTACCTTTGGAGTGGGCGAAGACCAGGTCAAGGCACTTATTGCCGGGGGCCATCGAGCCATGTTTGTTCCTGTAGAACAGGCTGAGGATGATTTTGAGGCTGGTTTACGAGACTTTTTGGCGGAAAATCCGAGCAGCAAAGACGCCTTAGTCGGGATCTCGGCAAGCGGCCGCACTCCCTATGTGATGTCTGCCCTAAAGCGCGCCAAGGAGATGGGGCTCGTCACCATAGGGCTAACCTGCAACGATGACTCTCAATTCAGCAAAGTAGCAGACGTAACGATTGCTGCCGTAGTGGGACCAGAGGTTGTCACTGGTTCCACACGCATGAAGGCTGGTACCGCCCAGAAGATCATTCTAAATACACTGAGTACGACGGTGATGATCAAGATCGGTAAGGTATATCAAAATTTCATGGTGGATATGTTGCCCACCAACGCCAAGTTGGTTTCGCGGGCAGAAAACATCGTGCGAGAAGTTACGGGTGCGTCCTTAGAGGAAGTACGCCAGGCTCTAGAGACTTCTTCCTATAATATCAAAGCTTCGATCGTGATGCTTAGTCGCCATTGTGACCTGCAAACGGCCCATGCTCTCCTGGACAGAGCGGAAGGCGTCGTGGGTCGAGCATTACAGGTGCCAATAGGTTAGTAGACTGATGAAGGGATGGGTTTTGTGGAACAGATAGCTAACACCGTGCTGACAATCAAGAGTGCGTATCCTATGTTTCGACCTGCCGAAAAGAAGGTGGCTGATGCCATCCTTAAGGATCCCGGGGATGTTGTGCACTTGTCCATTACAGAACTGGCCTGGGAAGCAGGTGTCAGCGATGCGACGGTTGTGAAGTTCTGCAAACGACTCGGATACAAGGGTTTTCAGGAATTCAAAATCTTCCTGGCTCAAGATGTGGCCGTGAAGCAGGCTCCCATATATGGCGAGGTCCAACTCGGAGACAGTGTACTTACAGTGAAAGAAAAGATCTTTCAGGCCAATAGTACGGCTCTACAGGACACCGCGCGGGTTTTGGGCGCAGCAGTGTTGGAGTCCGCCGTAGAAGCCATCGGAAGTGCACACCAAATTCACTTTTACGGGTTTGGTGCCTCAGGTATTGTAGCCCTCGATGCCGAGCAGAAGTTTTCGCGAATTGGCTTAAACGCACATGCCTTTGTCGATGGTCACACGCAGATTACTCGGGCGGTTCTCCTCAAACCCGGGGATGTAGCCGTGGGGCTCTCCTACTCTGGAGAAACCGATGAGATTGTGGAAGCATTGGAGTTTGCCCGTGCAGCAGGGGCTGTGACAATCGCCATCACGAACTACCCTGTTTCTCCCGTCGCTGACACGGCCGACCTCGTTTTATTGACCGCTTCAGAAGAAGACATTTTCCGCAGTGGCGCAATATCGTCCCGCATCGCTCAGTTAAGTGTAATTGATACACTATTTGTCTCGGTAGCCATGATGGACTTTGAACATTCCTTGCAGTCTGTGAAGCGAACAAAGGAAGCCCTATCGCAACGTAAAATCAAACAAGTGAAGGCGTAGATCAAGCGCTCGGATAAACAGCCTAAGACCATGTTGTTGAAATGGTACGGGCTGTTTTTTGTTGGAAACATGGTCGCTTCGTCTTACCTGCCACTTGTACGAATTTCGTATTTTTAAAAAGGTTTTTCTTCGAAGTGTATTGACATTTTTAACATTTATGGATAAAATTAACATGAATGTAGTTTTTTGTCGAATGGGGAAGAGAGCTGGGACATACCCACCGGAAGTCGTAACAACAAAGGGTTTTTTCTAAAGAAAAGGGATTTTCGTGCCGTTAATGGGAGTAGGTAGCCCAAGATATGGAAAAGGGGTGACAGGAATCGAACAGAAGCAAGGTGGCGAGCACACAAAAGTCGATGGACAAGTTGTCGTTTTTTCCTTAGCCGAAGAGAAGTATGGAATTGAGATTTCGTCTGTGAAAGAAATCGTAAAGTGGTCGAAGACCACAGAGTTGCCGCAGATGTCGGACGTTCTATCAGGAGTCATTAAACTGCGTGATCAGGTAATTCCGGTTATTTCGTTACGAAAGCAATTTGGGTGGCGTGAACCTGAAAACTTAGCCGACACAAAAATCATCATAGTGGAAATCGATAACGCCTTTATTGGGATTAATGTAGATGACGTCGATGCGGTCGTGCATGTTCCAAGCTCAGCAGTGGAGTTCCCCACAGGACTAACGGACAAGGTGGATATGATTTACGGAATTGCCAAACTGCAAGATTATCTGCTTATCCTTCTTGACATACGAGCGTTGTTCTCGTCAGAGGTGATGGAGGAGATCGCTGAACAAAGCGCAGATCAATAAGAGGGGGAGTTCTAGTGTTCAAGCTTAGAAGCATAGCAACCAAGATGTCGCTCTACGTCGGAGTTCTGCTCCTTGTTATGTGCGTTATCCTGGGTATTTTTGCCTACCAGCGCGGTGCTGAAGCGGTGAAGGGTGAAATCCGAGACGCTCTCAGGCTGATGGCCCAGGAAGGCAGTCGATACTTAGAGAGTCGGTTCGAACTGCAGTTGGCTGTTTTGCAGACTGTGGCTGAACGACCAGAGATTCGAAGCATGAACTGGGATCAGCAAAGGTCTACCATTCTGTCTGAAGAGGCGCGCTTGACGCAGTTTTTGGCCCTAGGTGTAGTGGATAGAAATGGGCTTGCCCGTTATACTGACGGTTCCACGGCGAATCTGGCAGACCGTGCGTATGTGATTGACGCTCTGGCCGGAAAGTCCGTAGTATCCGATCTTATTGTGAGCCGAGTCAATAACAGTCTAGTTCTCATGTATGCAGTACCCATTAAGGAAAACGGCCAAGTAGTCGGGGCATTGATTGCCCGTGGCGATGGTATGATGCTCAGTAACATTACCGATCCCCTCGGCTTTGGTGCCAACGGTTGGGCGTACATAATTAACGAGGCCGGAACCTTGTATGCATATCCCGAGCGAGACAAAGTACTGCAAGAGGCCAACCTGTTTGACCCGCAATCACCCCTTTATAACGCTGGAAAAGCGATTCAAGATTCCGGTGCAGTGCGAGGTGAAACTGTAGTCATCGGCTATGCGCTCGAGGATGGAGAAACACGGATCGTGGGTTTAGCGCCGGTTGAATCAAAGGGATGGACCATCGGAATTGGAGCTATGGAGCGAGACGAGCTTGCGCATATTGAAGAGCTCAGGGTGTTCCTGTTCCTGATTTCCCTCGCCATGATAGCAGTGGGTGTTATTGTAGCTATCCTCATCTCGATACGTCTAGCCCGTCCTCTGCAGGAGGTTCAAAACGTAATTGAAGCCGTCGCAGAGGGTGATCTGACCAAAGAGGCCAAGGTCACAACGGACGATGAGATTGGCAGAGTGGCCAAAGCACTTAATGTCACTGTGGCTAGTGTAAGAGAAGCCATGGGCTCGGTATCCAATACCACGAATGAATTGGCCCGTACGAGTCAAGAGATGGCGGCTGCGGCTGAGCAAGTCAGCGCCTCTATTGAAGAAGTCGCCAGCACGACCAATGAGTTCTCCAGCTCCCTCGATATGATGAACACCAATGCGCAGAACATGAGCAAGACTGTGGAAGGTATCTCCAATCAGGCGACAGAAGGCGATGCAGCTGTCATCAACGTTGTCAGGCAGATGAATGCCTTGCGGGAGAACACGCAGAAAATGAGTAATGACGTAGCCGATTTAGGCACGCTCTCCGATGAGATCGGGAAGATTGTGGATGCCATCAGCGCCATTGCCGACCAAACGAATCTGTTGGCTCTCAATGCAGCCATTGAGGCAGCCAGGGCCGGCGAACATGGTCGCGGCTTTGCGGTGGTAGCCGACGAGGTACGCAAACTCGCTGAGGAGTCCTCAGAAGCGACTGCGGAGATTACCTCACTCATTAACCAAATTCAGCAACGCATTTCTGGTACCGTGAGCGGTATGGAAGACAGTGCGCAACAAGCAGATCAAGCACTGTCCAGTGTTGATGCCAGCGGCAAGATCCTGCGAGAAATCCTGGCAGCCGTAGATGGTATTGTGGATCAAGTGCAAGCCATCTCTGCAGGAATCCAAGAGACCAATGCTGCAGGGCATGAGATTTCCAGTGCTACAGAGGAACAAGCTGCTTCCATTGAAGAGGTCGCCAGTTCTGCTCAGAATTTAACCAATATGGGAATTCGACTCCAAGAACTTGTTGGGCACTTCAAGATGGAAGGATAATCCTTTCGATGATGAAGCCCTGGTCTTTGCGGCCAGGGCTTTTTCTATGCCTGCATAATAGACTTAACAATGTCAAGTGGGTCTACCGTATCGGTTGTATCCACTGTCTGATCTCCTTCAATGGCGTCCCATATGGCATGTTGCCTTTCTAGCATCTTCTCCACGGGCGGGGGCAGGTGACCTCCCATTCGTTGGGCAAATCGTGACTTGATGACGTCCAGTGACGCTGTAAACTTGACTTTGTACGCATTCTCCAACGAACACACTTTGTCGAACAAGTCTTTTTCTGTTACTACGTATACGACCGGTGTTTGCGATGCATTCGCACTTGACGCAGCCTCTAACAGTTTCTCATAGAAGAGGTTCCAGGCAGCGCTTTCGCTCTTAGCTAGGCGCAAGTAGTCTTTTCCAGAGAAGACTTCAACGTCCATTTGCTCTTTGAGCTTTTCTACCACGGTTGACTTGCCTGTGCAGCTCTGGCCCATAAAGATGTACAGCATGATCTATCACCTCCCTCAAAAATGCCCTAGAATAGATTTCGATCCTGCTGGTAAAATTCCTGTCTGTTGTAGCTCTGTGTCTACCGCGCTTTAGGAGGGATTCGTGCCCTGTTGCAGAAGGATCGGAGCAGGTAGGAGGAATTACTGTGAAATGGGAAGACTTTAAAGCTCGAATGATCATGGGAATGCAACGATTTATGTATGGACGAAATGGCGTAGACCAGCTTACCATACTTATCCTGATTGCTAGCCTTCTGGTACTGTTTTTATCTGGGCTCTTAAACGTGGCTTGGTTAAAACTGCCTTACTATGCCGGTGTTATCCTGGCTTTTTATCGTACTCTTTCTCGCTCTCTGGTCAAGCGGCGCAAAGAAAACTATGTCCTGGTGCAGGGTATGAGCAAGGTCAATTCTTGGTTTCGAGTACAGAAACGGATTTTCCAGGAACGAAAAACGCACAGGCACTTTAAGTGTCCTGCATGCAAGCAAAGACTTCGTGTACCCAAAGGACGAGGAAAGATCACGATAACCTGTTCGAAGTGTGGCGAAAAATTCAGTCGCAAGAGTTAAGAGTTTTGATAAATAAGAGGGGTCACAGCAAAGGGAATTTGCAATTTATGGAGAATTTCTCAGTATGCGTTTTATCTGGGAGTGAGAGGTATGTCTTATCAGTTTGTGCCCTATACCTTATTCCTCATGGCATCTGCTTTCATGACCCTGGCTTTGGCCGTCTACGGTGCTCGGCATCTGCATGGTCTTGGAACGAGCATACTTTCACTGTGCATGGTCATGGGCACCTTATGGTCTGTAGCCAATGCTATGGAGCTTTCTGCATTGACCATAGAACGCAAACTGTTCTGGGCTAATCTGCAGTACATAGCCTACAGCCTGGGACCGGTGGCCTGGTTTCTAATATCCTGCCAATATACTGGGCGAATTCATTGGATTCAATGGAAGAAAATCCTCCCTTTGTTTGTTGTTCCTGCTATTACTATCTTCTTAGTTTGGTTCGATCCTGTATGGGGATTGGTGCGATCAAACTTCACCCTGAACACCGCAGGCCAGATTTATATCTTGGAAAAACAGTATGGGTACTGGTTTTGGGTGCATTTCGCCCAGTCCTATGCCCTGAATTTCGCGTCCATTTTCCTGCTGTCCCAAGCCGCTTTGAATAGAAACAGCGTGTACAGGGGACAAGCTCTCTTCCTCCTTGGGGGAGTAGGCCTGGTCGTTTCCTCCAATCTCCTGTACGTCCTGGGCATTGGCCCCATCACCGCCCACGATATAACTCCCATTGTTTTTTCCGTTTGTGCTGGACTGATGTTTTGGGGGATCCATCGGTTTGAGTTGTTTCGGCTCGTACCTATTGCGTGGGAACGGGTGCTCGGGGCAATGGAGACCGGCGTGGTCGTGGTCGATGAGTCTGGCCGAGTGGTCGATCTGAACCCGGCCTTTTGTCGTATGTTTGAGACAGAAGAAGGAACTCCGAGGTTGGGGATGTTCCTTAAGGATATCTCCCCTGAACTGGCTGCTCTTCAACCTCAAGGGGGAAGTGATCAGCATCTGGAATTGCTGCAGACAGTTGGGGGCAAAGAGTGCTATTACGAAGTATCTGCATCAGCCATCACCGATCACCTGGGTCTTTTGCGTGGAAAGGTTTTTGTGATAAGCGACATCACTGCTCTACAGCTAGCCCGAGCAAGGCTTAGTTTAGAGCAACAGGAAGTGGCCATTAGTCGCGAGCGGACTCGATTCACTCAAGATCTCCACGACAATCTTGGTCAAACCCTTGCCTTTAGTAGCCTTCAGGTTCGAGCCATTTGCCGGGAGCTGGAGCGAGGCGATGTGGAAAAAGCCAGAGACTTCACGTTTCGTCTGGGAGAGGCTTTGCACGAAGCGCCGCGTGAAATGCGCGACTACGTAACTGGTATGCGGGCCAGAGAACACGAGCATACCAGTCTGAGGATGCTCTTGGAAACGCAATTGAATAGACTCAGGGAGCAGGAGGATTTTCATCATGACGATATTGTTTTGAATGTGCCAGAACATGACTTTGGCCTGGAAGAAAAAACGCAGCTCTCGCAGATTGTCAAAGAGGCCTTAAATAACGTCGTGAAGCATTCGGGTGCTACGCAGGTCCAAGTGGAACTTACTCCCCATGAAGCGCAGTGGGTCCTGCGTGTCATCGATAACGGTGTGGGCTTTAACTCCAGGGAGGTATTAGAGGCCAGACAAGGAGGCTGCGGACTCGCTATTATATCGGAACGAGCCAAGTTACTTGGGGGGAAGATGCAGATCAACTCCGCCCCAGGAAGAACGGAAATCCGAGTGGAGTTTCCCAACGTGAAGGGAGGCGTTGGTCTTGCGGATCATGATTGCGGATGATCATCCCTTGTATGCTGAAGGGCTCAAAAATCTGCTCCAAGAAGAGTTTGACGTCGTCAGTGTTGTGTTCTCAGGTTTAGAGGCGGTGGAAGAGGCCCGGAAATGCAAACCTGATGTGGTTTTGATGGACATTAACATGCCTGGAATGGATGGTATTGCAGCCACTAGAGAGATCGTGGCGGAACAGCCAGACATCAAAGTCTTGATGCTCACCAGTTTCACCGAAACCGATGTCTTGTTTCGGGCTATTCGGGCCGGAGCGGTGGGATATTTGCTTAAAGATTTGGAGGATACCGAACTCATCTCTGGACTTTGGGAACTACAGAGGGGTAAGAATCCATTCTCTCCGGGTTTGGAAAATCAGATTTTGATGGAGTTTCGAAGGCAGGCGGCACCAGACCGCCCGCATCGAGACATCGCCCTGCTCAACGAAAGGCAAATCGAGGTGTTGGAGTTGGTAGCCCAAGGCCTTGAGTATGCAGAAGTGGGCAAACGCCTTTTTGTGAGCGAACGGACAGTGAAGTACCATACGGCTAGAATCAAAGAAATTTTACAATTAACAAATCACGCGCAGATTGTGGCTTGGGCATGGGATCACGGAATCGGAAAGACTGTCCCCAAGGGAAATTGACATGTGTTCTCCTGTGGTTAGACCTTGAGTTTTGCAGCAATTAAGAGAAAAAAGTCCCGTAACCCAGATTCAGAAGGGGTTGTGGGACTTTGTGTTTTACACAAATATGTAGTATAACAGCTCACTTTTTCACGTCACCCAAGATTTTTT
>Ga0265293_10003859_pt1 | contig 27251 bp, 25 predicted proteins | sample Munlanlewell138R_FD_192505 | JGI IMG/M metagenome (GOLD analysis project Ga0265293, IMG submission 192505) | Leachate microbial communities from a municipal landfill in Southern Ontario, Canada - Leachate well 138R | ecosystem: Engineered > Solid waste > Landfill > Unclassified | place: Canada...
GACATTCGTTGCTGTATCCATTTTTCGCTTCTGCCTAATTTTTGCCAATTTTCCCTTGCCCTATCAAGGCTTTGCTCGGGGTCAGCTATTTCTTTCATACGTTCGTAACCTACTCTTGCTAACCATTGCTTAAATGGTTCTGCTTTCGGGGACGGAATTGACTGAATAATGCGAAGTAAGGTTTCTGTATCAGCTGTATCTGTTTCACGCATTTTGCCGTCTTCTGCTTGCATTTTCAACTGTACGATTTTATCGTACGCTTCACTTCCTTCTGCTTTAATTTTCTTTTTAAGGTCAGACCAATACCGCTTAGGAACGCTACTTTCCGTTAGAATTTCAATAACATCTATTACCGAAAAATACCATTTTTTCTCTTCTTCGTCCCAATGGGTGCGGACTTGCTTTTGCTCAAATATTTTTATTGCATCTTCTTTTGTCATTTTTGAATTTTGTTAATGTACAAAGTTAATAAAAAATTAGTTGGTTTTTTTATGAATTTTTTAAGAAAAATAATCCCATTTTTATCATATTCAATCTATTCATCCTCCTCATAATAATAAGAATAATCAATTCCTTTCATAAACATTTCTCTATCCTGGATTTTATTGGTCAGGGCATTTTTTAATAATTCTGTTAGAGCTTTGCTATTTGTTGGGCTTAGTTTCATGGCGTTCATGTAGTCGTTCTTGCTAATTTTACTCCAATCCACACATTTTTTAACTTGTTTTTTTAGAAGTAAATCTAACCAAATTCGTGTGCTTCTGCCATTGCCTTCCATAAATGGGTGAGCAATATTTAGCTCTACATATTTTTCTACAATTTCCTCAAAATTGCTTTCTGGCATATTTTCAATTTCTTGCAAGCTTTTATCTAAAAATTGAGCCGATGCAAATCGAAATCCGGCTTTGGAGATGTTTTTCTGTCTTATTTTTCCTGCAAAATCATACAGACCACCAAATAAATAAGCATGTATTTGTTGTAAACTTTTTATGCTTCCTATTTCAATTTCATGAATTAACTTAGTCTCAAAAAGCTCATAGGCTTTTTTCTTACTTTGCCCATCAATGCTGTTTTCACTGTATAAAAACCAATCTAAAAATTTACCTGCTTTGGTATTTGGAAAGTTTTTGGCTAAAGCAATAATGCCATCGCTGTCCAATGTGTCAGTGTTATATTTTTTTCCATCAGAAGCTAATAATTTCAGTTGGGTAGTGGCACTAACCAACTCATTGTTTTCCTTTTTTAACTTTGCTTTTAAATACTTCCAATAGTTACGGTTTTTTGTGTAATTCTCTTCTTGATTTAGAACGCCTACAATATCAAGCACACTAAACAGCCATCTGGAATGCTCTTCATCCCAAACAGCTCGCACTTCACGGTCATTAAAAAAGCGGATAGAGGTTTTCATTCACTTTCTTTTAATTCTTTTCAAAAATACTAATTTATTTTGAATTTACGCCTTTGTAAAAATTATATTTTGTTAATATTTGTCAAAATTACACCACTTTTATTTATCAAAATTGTAGCTTAAAAAATTAAAATAAACTTAGCAAAACTTTGGATTTGGGCTTAAACCAAAATTATTTTAAAATCAGAATACCTGAATTAGATATTTTTTTTATCTTAGCATTTTTATTAGGCAAAGTTTTTGCTAAGTTTTATATATTGTATTTATGTTGAATTTAAAAGAAAATCATTATGAAAAAGTTTAATAAATTTTTGTTTGCTCTTAGTTTTTTTGTTTTAATTACTAGTTTTTCTCATTCTCAAAAAGTTTATTCTTGCGAGTATAAAAGCGATGCTGACGTGAAAGTTTATGTAGCAAACTATAAAAGTGATGCAGATTTGGTTGTATATAAATGTAATTATCAAAGCGATGCAACAGACAATAAAGGTTTGTGGTATTTTTGTAATTATAAAAGCGATGCAAAAAAGAAAATCTATTTTTGTGAATATAAAAGCGATGCTGATTTGATAATTTATTTTACTGAATATAAGTCTGACGCAGGCTGGAAAAATCATAGCAAAAAATATTTGATGTATTAATTGAAAACCGATTAGAAAACAAAACTAAAAATGGCATTCAAATTAAAAAAAGGACATAAAATTGCTCTGATAATTCTCGGTTTTCTTTTTGCTGTATTTCTTTTTCTGAAAATATTTCTAAATATTTATTTAAGAAAAAGCCTTGAAGAAGAATTAAATAAAATCCTAAATGCAGAAGTAAAAATTGAAAAACTTGATTTAAAGTTATTTTCAGCTCAGCTAAGAATTTATAATATTCTAATAATAGGACAGGGAGAATTTAAAAATGACACTTTAATTAATTGTGAGAAATTAATTCTTGATTTAGAGAATTTTGATAAAAAAACAAATACCATTGTGTTTGGAAATGTTTTGCTAGATAATTTAACTATTAAAAATATAAGTTCTGAAAATCACAATTTGTGCTGGGATAATATTTTAAATAAAAAAGAATTAGAAAAAAATAAGGCTGATGAAAATATTCAAGATCCAAAAATTTCGCTTTTTGTTAGAAAATTTATTTTGACTGATGCAATAGTTGAAATTATTGATCGAAGTACTAATGAAAAACAAAGTTTATCTGATATTCAGTTGATAGTAAATTTTAATTCTAACTTGGAGGAGATAAAAGCAAATTTTGATTTTGAGTGCTTATATAATAGCGAGTTAACAAATAAAATAAATTGTAAAGCTAAGGGTGATTTTTTAAATTCTGAAAACGATTTATCTGCAAAGACTGATCTAAATTTTAATGATTTTCCTATGAATTTGCAGTTTAGCATGAATACAGATAGTTTAAAAAACTCAAAACTTTTATTTAGCTTAATTTCAGATTTATCTAAAATTAATTCAAACATAAATAAATATAAAGGCGAAATTTCTCTTGAACTTGAAGCTGAGGGAAATCTTAAAAATTTCAATATTTCAAACTTTAATTATTCCTTCCTTGCTGATAGTGTGATTATTCAAAATAAAAATTCTTCAGACTCTGTTTTTGTGAATTTTTCTCATGATTTCACATTTAATACTTCTTCTGAGTTTTTCGGCAGAAATATTTTTAAAAATGTAAATATTTATTCTAATAATCAAAGTTTAAATGGTGAGTTTTTATGGGAAATTTCAGATAGCAACTATAATATAAATTCAAACTTAAATGGAGAGTTTAATTTTGAAAGTTTTGCCAAAATTTTAAACTTAGAAAATAATAATTTTGATTTTAATTTAAAAGCTCTGGCTGATTTGAATTATAAATACAGTATGCAAGAAAATTTTCAACAAGGAAATTTTATTATTAGCACAAATTTAAAAACTCCATTTTTTGAGTTTAATAACTCAGAAATTAAGTTTATAAATAATGAATTTGTATTTTATTCTGATTTTTATTCTGAATATTCTCAAGGAAATTTTAAATTAAATTCTGGAGAATTTGCTAATTATATTCAACAAAAACCTATTTTATTTGATTTTAATATTTATTTTTCAAACTTAATAATTCCAAAATTTGACTTTAAAAAGAATAAAAAACCTAAAATAAAATCAAGTTTACCTATAAATTCAATTTATGATTTTAGCGATAAGTTTATTTTAAATGCAAAGTGTAAAATTGATAGTTTAAATATTTTAGAAAAAAATATTTTTGATATTGAAACTATTTTTAAGTTAAATTCCGAATCTTTAAGCTTAAAATCTAATAAAATTACACTGGATAAAGGCTATTTAAAATTTGACTTAAAAGTTTTAAAAACTGAGGAAGATAATTTACTTATAAGTAATTTTGATTTGAATAATTTAGATTTATGTTATTTCATGGACGAAAATTCTGAGCTTTCTGGTTTTTTAAATATAAAAATTGATAATAATATTTATTTTGGGAAAAACTCATCACAGTCTTTTGGAGAAAATAAAATTTCTTTGCAAGATTTTGAAATGCGAACAGATTTTTTGAAAGATTACGGAATTAATGAAGATAAATTAAAAATATTTGATTTTGAAACCAAAATTTTATTAAAAAATGATAGTTTAAATATTTTGCCTTTTAGAATTAAAATTAACGAGTTAAAAGCTGATTTTATTGGAAATATTGATTTGAATTTGGAAAAAATTGATTTTAATATTTTATTTGATATTCCTGATTATTATCTTACTAAATTTGTTAAATTAGCTTTATTCACATTTTCTAAAAAATCTGAGATGAGCTTTGAAAAAAAGCAAAATAGAACTTTTAAGTTGTTGAAAATAGAAGGTGATTTAGAAAATCCAAAAATTAATCTTTATGATTAATTTTAATTTAGATTTGTAAAAAACATAATAATGAGAAGATCTGGAATAATAAGTCTTGGCGAACTTGTAAAACAATGTATAAAAAACAATAATTTACAAGACGGTTTGGATATTGATAGATTAAAGAATATTTGGGCAGAAGAAACAGGCGAACATATTGCAAGGTTGACAAAAGAAATAGTTTTCGATAAAGGCAAACTTTATGTTAGCATTAGTTCATCTATTGTTAGGAGCGAAGTTTTGCTTATCCGTGCTGAATTACAAAAACGAATTAATGCCAAATTAGGACGTTTTTTTGTTAAAGAAATTATTGTTAGATAATTTGTGATTTTTGTAAAATTAAAATTTGTAATTAAGTTTCATTATTTTTTTGTAGTTTTATAAAATATTTTTTTTATATATTTTATGTTTGTCGAAAAATTTAAAAATCAAATACAAGTCTTTGAGCAAAAGGTGATTGCAAGTGAAAAAATTAAGATTTTACCCCACTATAATCCTGATGGAGATGCAATAGGTTCTGCACTTGCTTTATATATTTTATTGAAAAAAATGAATAAAGATGTTGAGGTGATTAGTCCTTCTCATTTTCCGGGATTTTTAAATTTTTTACCTTTTTCAAATAAAATAAATATAATTGGCAAAAAAAGAGAAGTTGAAGATAGCTTTTTTGATGGCCTTGATTTGCTAATAGGTGTTGATTTTAATGGTTTAGGAAGGTTAGACAAATTAAAACAAAGTTTTGATAAATCATCTACTTTTAAAATTATTATAGACCATCATCCTGAGCCTGAGCAGTTTGCAGATTTGTTGATTTCTGATTCTTCTTATAGTTCCACTGCTGAGCTAATTTATGCTTTAATTATGTCGAGTAATTTTAAAGATAAATTTGATAAAGATATTGCTACAAATTTATATGCAGGAATTATGACAGACACTGGTTCTTTTTCCTATAATTCTTCTTCGCCTGAAACTTTTAGAATTGTTGGTGAATTGCTTAAAGCCGGTGCTGAAAAAGATAAAATTTTTGATGAAGTATACAATAGTTTTTCTCTAAATCGTATGCGTTTTATGGGACATGTTATGCTTAATAGAATGCATATTTTGCCAAAATTAAAAACCGGATATATTTATATTACAGAAAAAGATAGATTACAGTTTAAAGAAAAATACGGAGATACGGAAAATTTTGTGAATATTCCTTTAAGTATTAAAGGAATAGTTTTTTCTGCAATTTTTATTGAAAGAGAGAATTTTATAAAGATTAGTTTTCGCTCAAAAGGTAGTTTTGATGTTAATATTTTTGCAGCAAAATACTTTAACGGCGGAGGTCATAAAAATGCTTCTGGTGGAGAATTTTATGGAAGCATACAAGAAACTATGAAAAAATTCGTTTCTATAATAAATGAATATTCAGATGAATTGATAAATTATGAGTTTTAGATTTAATTATTTTATTGTTTTATTTGCTTTTGCAATTGCTTGCACAAATAAAACAGAAGAAAAAGAAAAGATTGTGCCTTATTCTGTCGAAAAGAAAAAGCATAGACAAGAATTATTGGATTGGAATAAAGATTTTACAAAAATTGATTATGTGCTAATCGAGAAATTTGTGGAAAGGCGAAAATGGGATATGCAAATTTCTGAAACAGGATTATTTTGGCAAATATATTTTAGAACAGAAGCTGAAAAAGCCGAATATAATATGATTGCTGTTTTGGCTTATAAAACTTCTTTATTAGACGGAAGTCTTGTTTATTCTTCTGATGAGTTTGGTTTGAGAGAACTGCATTTAGGACACGAAATTGATGAAACTGGATTAAATGAAGGAGTGCTAAAAATGAGAAAAGGAGAAAAAGCAAGATTTATTGCTCCTCCATATTTAGCTTATGGTGTGCCGGGTGATGGGTATAGAATCCCGTATTCGTCAAGTTTAGTTTATGAAGTAGAATTAGTGGATTTATATTATCCCGAAAATGAAGTGGTTTTAGAAGATGGTTGGTATTAAAATGAAATATATGAAAAATTTGTTTTTTAGTTTTGCAATAATAATTTTAGTGATTTCTTGTGGAGGTTCTGATTCTAAGTTTCAAAAGCATGAATCGGGTTTGGAGTATAGAATAGTTGAAAAAAACAGTGGAGATTCTTTGCTAAAAGTTGGTGATTTAGTGTATTTAGATTTTAGTTATGAAACGGAAGATGGAAAAGAAATGTATAATTCTAAAAATTATGATAGAAAATATCTTAGAACTATTGCAAAACCTTCTCATAAAGGAGGTAGTTTTGAAGATGGTATTTTGCTATTAGGTCCTGGCGATTCAGCGGTTTTTAAAATTCATGCAGAAAGTTTTTTAAGATTTACCGAGCAATATGCCAATTTACCTAAGAATATAAGTCATGATGATTATTTAATTGTAAAGCTTAGGGTTTTAGAAAAAATAACGAAAGAGGATTATACAAAAATTTTAGCTGAAAAATATCATCAAAGCGAAGAGGCAGAAATAACACTTTTAAATAAGTATCTAAAAAATTTTAATATAAATGAAGAGCCAAAAGAGTCGGGTTTAATTTTTGTTGAAAGAGTGAAAGGAAAAGGGAAGCAGGCAGAAAATGGAAATTTTATTACAGTGCATTATTCTTTAATGCTTATAGACGGAGATTTGGTTGAAACTACTTTAGGTGCAGAACCATTTAGATTTAGATTAGGAAATAAAAGCGTTATTCAAGGCTGGGAAGAAGGTATTGCTTTGATGCGTGAAGGCGGACAAGCAAGTTTAATCCTACCTTCAAAAATTGCCTATGGAAAAGAAGGAAAAGGAAATATTTTGCCATATACTACTTTAATTTTTGAAGTTGAACTTTTAAAAGTTGAAGAATGAAAAAAATATTGATTTTTATAAGTTTAAGTCTAATATTAGCTTTAAGTTTTTCTTGTAAAAATAAAAAAGCTAAAAATGAAGATAAAACAGAAGGCGAAAATAAACCTGAGTTAAAATATAATAAAGACTCAGCTTCTGAAAATACAGCAGTTTTAGTTTTTGGCGAAGACGGCAGTGTAGAATATTTTGAAGGAAGTGAAGAAAAAGTTTTCCAAAAAACTAAATCAGGATTAGAATATAGAATAATTACAAAATCTAAATCTAAAATTAGACCAAATATAGGTGATGTTATTTATATAAATATGACTTATAAAACTGAATCTGATTCTATTCTGTTTAAATCTTCTGATATTGATAAGAATTTTAAAATGAGACTAAATATGCCTTTGCATAATGGGGCTAGTATAGAAGAAGCTTTTATGTTAATGTCTGAGGGCGATTCAGCTATATTTAAAATTGATGCCTATAATTTTTTTACTTACACTCAAAAAAAAGTCAAACTTCCAAGTTATGTAAAAAAAGGCGACAAATTAATATTTAATATAAAATTGCTCGAAGTTCTGCCTGATTCAGAGTATGTTATGAAAAATCGTGAAATGTATTCCTATTATATAAATCAAGAAAACAGTCAAATTGAAAGGTATTTATTAAGTTTTGAATACCCTGTAATTAAAACAGAATCCGGTTTAAGAATTATGACAATTAAAAAAGGCACTGGCAATAAACCTAAAAATGGGCAAAAAGCAAGTATTCACTATACAGCTGGATTTATTGATGGCGGAATTTTTGATTCAAGTTTAGAAAGGAATCAAGTTTTTGAATTTGTGTTAGGAGAAAAACAAGTAATTGATGGTTTGGAAGAAGCTGTTTCAAAAATGAATATTGGAGAACATTCAATTATAATTATTCCTTTTAGATTGGCTTATGGTGAAGAAAAATATGGACTTATACCTCCTTTTTCAACTTTAGTTTTCGAAATAGATTTATTAGATGCAAAATAAAATAGAAATATTATTGTTTTTTGGCACATTTAATCCTATTCACAACGGACATTTGGCACTTGCTTCATATTTTACTGAATTTTGTGGAATACGCGAAGTTTGGTTTGTAATAACTCCTCAAAATCCATTCAAGCAAAATCAAATTCTTTTGGGTAATAGAGAAAGACAACACCTTGTAAATCTTGGCATTGGCGATTATCCAAAGTTTAGAGCCTCGGATATAGAATTTAATTTACCAAAACCAAACTATACAGTAAATACTTTAGCTTATATAGGCGAAAAATTTCCTGATAAAAAGTTTAGTTTACTTATTGGCGGAGATAATTTAGAAACTTTTCATAAGTGGAAAAATTATAAAATTATTTTAGAAAATCATAAATTGTATGTTTATAAAAGACCAGGAGCAATAATACCTAATCTTAATGATTTTGGAAATGCCGATATAGAAATTGTAGATGCACCAATGATGGAAATTTCCTCAAGTTTTATTAGAAAAGCAATAAAAGAATATAGAGATGTAAGGTATTTTATGCCCGAAAAAGTTTATAAATATATTAAAGATATGAGGTATTATTTGTAAAATTAAATTATGGAAATTAAAATGTAATGGCTCATTCTCACGGACATATAAATAGAAATAAATTAGGCTATTGGGCTGCTGGAATTTCAATTGTTATAAACATTCTTTTATTTGGATTAAAATATTGGGCTGGTTTAGTAACTGGTTCAATCGCAATTCTTGCTGATGCTTGGCATAGCTTAACAGACTCTATTAGCTCAATTGTGGTTGTTATAGCTATATTTTTATCTTCGCGAAAAGCAGATGAAAAACACCCCTTTGGACATGGACGTTGGGAGCAAATTGCAGCTTTATTTATAGGTTTTATTTTAGCTATTGTTGCTTGGGATTTTTTAAGTTCCTCTATTAAATTATTTGGTGAACATAAATCTGTGCATTATGGCAAAATTGCAATAATTGCTACTGTAATTTCTATTTTAGTAAAAGAAGCTTTGGCACAATATACTTTTTATATAGCAAGAAAAACTAAAAACCTGTCTTTAAAAGCTGATGCCTGGCATCATAGGTCAGATGCGCTTTCGTCTGTAGTTGTTTTGGCAGGAATAGCTGTGGCGAAATATTTTTGGTGGATAGATTCTGTGTTAGGAATAATAATTTCTTTAATGTTATTTTATGCAACTTTTGAAATTATTAAAGAAGCAATAAGCAAATTACTTGGCGAAGAAGCTAGCGACGATTTAATAAATAAAGTAAAGGAAATAATTTCTAAAAATTACATTCACGATGTTGAAGCTCATCACTTTCATATTCATAATTACTCAACACACCAAGAGCTTACTTTTCATATAAAATTAAATCCAGATTACAATATTGCAGAAGCACATAAAATAGCAAGTGCAATAGAAAAAGATATTTTAAACGAGATGAATATTCATACAACAATACATATTGAGCCTTTGGACTATAAATGTGAATAATTTTTATTCACTTATCATTAAATTGCAGCCTCTGATTTCGCTTACATCAAATCTGCCTGAAACTTCAAAATTTCCGTTTGTAAAAACAGAACCTAAATCGCTTGTTTCAATAAAACAGCAGGAGTTGATATTTGCTAAATCGATAATATTTAAAGCTCCTTTGCCATTTGGTTTTACAGATAATGCATCGTAAGGGTCGCGGATTAAAACCCTCATTTGTGGAGGACATTCAAAAATTCCATCTTTTTTTGAATAAGCTTGCGATAAAAGTTCTGTCATCCCATATTCAGAATGAATATTTTCGCAAGAAAAAGCTGTTTTCAAAATTTTATGAAGCTCGTAGCGGGTAATTTCTTTTCTTCTTCCTTTCATTCCACCGGTTTCCATAACAATTCCATGATTTAAGTTTAATTTGTATTCTTCTGCAAAATCTAAAAGAGCAAAACTTACACCTAATAAAATATATTTTTGGGATTTTTTTTCTAAACTTAAAATAGTATCCTGCAAGTCTTGATATTGGTTTAAGAAAAATCCACTTTCCTTATTATTAGATAAATTTATTAAATCTCTAAGCATATAAATTAAACTCGAACCGCTTCTCTCCAAATATGAAGGCAGTAATGCTAAAATTACATACTCGTTGGGCGAGGAATAAAAATATTCAAAGTTTTTAATAAAAGATTTTTTATAAATCTCTATATCTGAAATATAATGTGATGAGGGAGTTGATCCTGTTGTTGAACTTGAAGTGAAAATAATGTCGAAATTTTTACTTTTTGTGATAATTTTATGTGTTTTAAAAAATGATATAGGTAAAAATGGAATTTCACTTGTATTATTAACTTTTTCAGGTTTAATTTTTAAAAAATTACAATATTGTTTATAAATCTCGTTGTTTTTATATTGATATTTAAAGGCAGTCAAGCAAAGCTCAATAAATTCGTTTTCCGTTTTAATATCAAAAATTTGCTCAGTATATTTTTTGTAATTTAACATTTGGTTTTGCAAAAATAAAAAAAAAGAGGCAGTTAAAGCCTCTGGAAATATTTTTTTATAAATTTATTTTTTTCTAATTAAAACATATTCATTATCATAGTTTAAAAAATATGTTCCTTTTTTTAATTCAGCAAGATTTATGGTTTTACCTTGTCCGGCAATTAATTCTGCTCCATATTCATCGATTATTGCATAACGCGTGAAGTCTGAAAATTCTATTTCTTTTTTAACTTTATTGATATTGGTTTTTATTTTTATATTTTCTCTCTCAACATTGAATATCATTTCGTTAGAGTAAAATTTTTTATATTTATCGTCCATTTGGTAAATTCTAAATTTGTTTTCGCCGTTAAAAGGATAAACTTTTACAGAATATTCATTATTTTGTGGACCACCTTCTCCGGGTATTTTTTTGATTTCATTCCATTTTCCCCACCTAAATTCTTCAACATGAAAAACAAGTTTTCCCGATTCGTTTTCAGTTTTAAAAACTAAATTATTATTCATTGTTAGCTCAGTGTCAGTAATTTTAAAAGTGCTAAGTGGTTTTAGTACTTCAGGATTTATTAATTTAGGATAGCAATTTTCATGGTGTTTTATTATAATTTTAAAATCTTGCCCAAATTTTAGTCCAAGATAATCCAAATAAATTCCAAAAGTGCTAGAATTAATTACATCATCGTAAAGTTTTCCATTTACCCTAATTTCATAGGCGCAATATTCTTGATTTTCATCAATAATTGGGTTAAGAAAATACAAGTTTTTGCCTTGATAAATACCGCTTAATACCATTTCGTTTGCACTTGCTAAACTTGAGAAAAATATAAGGCAAAATATTATGAACAATGTGGAGAGTGTTTTCATAATGAAAATTATTAACAATTTATCAACAAATATACTTTAAAAAAAATTATTTCCAAATATTTTTCCATTTATTTTTCATTTTTATTGTTATTTTTCGTTTTTAGCACAAAATCACTTTACTTTTTACTTAAAATGGGGAATTATTTTTATTATTAATCCCAAATTTCTATAATTGTTGAAATTTTTGTTTACAAGATTTTTTTTTATTATAAAAAAATGATTTACAAATGTTATTTTTGTATGTTAAGAAATTTCTAAATTATAATTTATGAAAAAAGCTGTTTTATCTTTTATTATTTTGCTAAATTTTGCTTTATATTCTCAAGAATATAGCGATTATGTTTTGAATTATCAAAATGGGAATAAAAAAGAAGAGGGTGTTTTACATTTAGGTTTGAAAGATGGTACTTGGAAATATTATTCGCCTGATGGAAAAATAATGGCAGAAGTTGATTTTTACAAGGATATGCTTCATGGTGCAAATATTGTGTATTATCCTGACGGAAAAGTGAAAGAAGAGTATAATTATTGGGCAAATGAGCGTCATGGTAGTTTTTATGAAAATTATAAAAATGGAAAACCTTCGCTAAAAGGCTTTTATCATAGTAATTTAAAAGATAGTATTTGGCAAACTTATTACGAAAATGGCAATCTTCAAACTGAAGTTTTGTATAAAAAAGGTTTATTTATTAAAGTGTTAAATAATTATGACTTAACTGGCAAACAAACAGTTAAAGATGGTAATGGTTTGATGACAAATTATTTTTCTAATTTAAAAATCCAATCACAGGGCAATTTAGAAGATGGTTTAGAGCAAGGTTTATGGACTTTTTACCACGAAAATGGCTTAAAAGCTTCTGAGGGAAATTTTGATAAAGCTAAGCAAGTAGGAAAATGGGAAGAATGGTATGAAAGTGGAAAGAAAAAAAGCGAATTAAATTACGAAACAGGTTTAAATATTTATTGGTATGAATCTGGGAATAAAGAAATGGAAGGAAGTCTGATTAATTCTAAACGAGAAAATACTTGGACATATTGGTATGCTAACGGGCAGGTTAGGAGTGTAAATAATTATGTGAATGATTTAAGGCATGGTTTGCAAACTAAATATTATGAAAATGGAAATAAACAAAGTGAGATTTATTATAAAAATGGATTAAAGGACGGAGAGGCATATTTTTGGTTTGAAGATGGTAAAAAAGATATTGACGGAAATTTTAAAAATGATTTACAAGATGGTTTGTGGACTTATTGGAGAACTGATGGCAGTAAAGGAAATGAGGGTAATTTTGTTAAAGGAAAAATGGAAGGAAGATGGAATTTTTGGTATGCAAACGGAAATTTGTGGAAAGAAGTTGATTATGCAGCAGGAATAAAAGATGGTGTTTGGAATATTTATTTTGAAAATGGAAATAAATTTAGAGAAGGTAATTTTGAAAATGATTATGAAAATGGCTTGTGGAAAGAGTGGTATGAAGATGGAGTTTTGGCAATGCAGGGTGAATATGATTTAGGCGTTATGGTAGGTAATTGGAAAACTTGGCACGAAAATGGAAATAAAAAATCAGAAGTGGAATATAAAAATGGAATTCTATCTGGGAAAAATTATTTCTGGTATCCAAATGGAAAAAAGCAAATGGAAGAAAATTATAAAATAATAAAAGTAAAATCAACTGATGATTTTAGTGTAAAAGAAAAATCAAGCTCGGTTTTGCATGGGGTTTATAAAACTTACAATATTAGAGGAAATGAAATAATCTCTGGTGTTTATTATGAAGGAAAACGTAATGGAAAGTTTGTTTATAATAATAATAACGGGCATACAGTAAAAATTGAAATTTATAAAATGGATAAACCTGATGGAAAATGGCAGACTTTTTATGATTTTGGACCAATTGAATCAGAAGTTATTTATAAAAATGGAGTTAAAGAAGGCAAGTCAACTTATTATGACCAAAGAGGGAATATAACTTTTCAAGCAATGTTTAGGGCTGGCAGACAAACTGATATAATTGTTGATGATAACCCGAGTTTACCACAAAATAAAAACCAACCTAGAAGATGATTAGAACATTATTTTGTAGTTTATTAATTTTTATAGTTTTAAATCTTTCTTCTCAAGAGTCTAAAGAGAATAAAAGTTTATATAGTGGGGCTATGCTGTTTTTTCAACCTGGTTTTTTAACTGCTGAAAATAATTATCAAGAAATAAATTCTTATAGTTCAGGTATTGGCGGAATACTTAGACTTTATGCTGGTAATCATTTTACTTATGGACTCCATGGAGGAAATAATAAGGCTGTTTATAAATCTGCAAATTCAGAAAATTCTTATATTAGTTTCGGTTATGGTGGTGCTTTTGTAGGATTTACAGCAAGAAAGGATAAACTAAGATTTTGCTCTTCGCTTGGCTTAGGACTAGGGAAAATTAGAAATTTGCATATAGAAAATCAAACAGAAACTGTTTTAAATCTAGCAGAAATATATTTTTACAGAGGTTTTTCTTTAAATCCTTTAATAAGTTTAGATTATTATTTAACAGAAAAAATTGCACTTACTACTCAGCTAATGACAATTATTGCTTTTTATAACAAAAATGATTTGTATTTTTGCCCCACTTTTCAAATAGGAATTTTATTTAACAGATAAATTATATAGGAATAATGAATCAGGAAGAACTTTTTAAAAAAATTACTGCACATTGCAAAGAATATGGATTTATTTTTCAATCATCTGAATTATATGATGGATTAAGTGCAGTATATGATTATGGACAAAACGGAACAGAATTAAAAAATAATATTAAAGAATATTGGTGGAAAGCAATGACCTTGCTTAATGAAGAGGTTGTGGGAATAGATTCTGCAATTTTTATGCATCCAACAGTATGGAAAGCCTCTGGTCATGTGGACGCTTTTAACGATCCTCTAATTGACAATAAAGATTCTAAAAAACGTTATCGTGCTGATGTTTTGATTGAAGAACATATTGAAAAAATAAATGATAAAATAAAAAAAGAAGTTAGTAAAGCTGCTAAAAGATTTGGAGATGCTTTTGATGAGGCTCAGTTTTTAGCTACTAATCCACGAGTTTTAGGATATACTCAAAAAATTCAAGAAATTAAATCCATTTTTGTTTCTGCTTTAGAAAATAGTGATTTAGAAAAACTTCGCCAACTTATTGTAGATGAGGGGATTGTATGTCCTATCTCAGGAAGTAGAAATTGGACAGAAGTACGTCAATTTAATTTAATGTTCGACACAAAATTAGGTTCTTTAAGCGAGGGAGCAAACACAATTTATCTAAGACCTGAAACGGCTCAAGGAATTTTTGTGAATTATTTAAACGTTCAAAAAACTGGGCGTATGAAAATTCCTTTTGGCATTGCTCAAATTGGTAAAGCTTTTAGAAACGAAATAGTAGCAAGGCAGTTTATTTTCCGTATGCGTGAATTTGAACAAATGGAAATGCAATATTTTGTAAAGCCTGGCGAAGAGCTTTCTTGGTTTGAAATTTGGAAGGAAAAACGAATGAAATGGCATTTGGCTTTGGGAATTAATCCTGAAAAATATAGATGGCACGAACACGATAAATTAGCACACTATGCTAATGCTGCTTTTGATATAGAATTTGAATTTCCATTTGGATTTAAAGAATTAGAAGGTGTGCATTCAAGAACTGATTTTGATTTAAAACAACACGAAGAGTTTAGTGGTAAAAAAATTAGATATTTTGATAATGAAAGTGGAGAAAGTTATATCCCTTATGTTGTTGAAACTTCAATTGGTTTGGATAGAACAGTTTTGTCTGTTTTATCTGCTGCATATAAAGAAGAAAAACTTGAAAATGAAACACGTGTTGTTTTAACTTTTCCACCGGCTTTAGCTCCTATTAAAGTTGCTGTTTTACCTTTGCTTAAAAAAGATGGTTTGCCGGAATTATCTCGAAAATTAATTGACGAACTTAAATTTGATATGAATTGTCAATACGAAGATAAAGATTCAATTGGCAAGCGTTATCGCAGACAAGACGCTATTGGAACTCCATTTTGTATTACTGTTGACCATCAAAGCTTAGAGGATAATACTGTTACTCTTAGATATAGAGACAGTATGGAACAAGAAAGGGTTAAAATTGACGAATTGGCAATTATGCTAAGAGAAAAAGTGGATATAAAAAACTTGTTAAAACAGTTGATTTAAAATTAGCTAACACGATTTTTTTAATGAAATCCGGACCAAAACCAATAGCTTTGTATATTTTGCTATTAATTAGCATGGCTTTGTGGGGAGCTTCTTTCGTTTGGGGAAAAATAGCTTTAGAGTCTTATTCTGCTTTTACAGTCATATTTTTTAGATTATTTGTATCGGTTATTGTTTTATTACCAGTTTTGTTAATTTCAAAAAATTTTAAACTTCCAAGTAAAGAAAATCTACATTTATTTATTTTACTTGCATTTTTTGAGCCTTTTTTATATTTTATAGGAGAAACTAATGGTTTAAAATATATAGGAGCTTCAATGACTTCAATTATTATTTCTGTAATTCCTTTATTCACACCTTTTGTGGCTTATTATTTTTTAAAAGAGAAAGTAAGTTTTGTAAATTTAATGGGAATAATTATTTCAATTTCAGGAATAATGTTCCTTGTTTTTGATAAAAATATGAATTTGCAAGTCCCTATAAATGGTCTGATATTACTTCTTTTGTCCATAGTTGCTGCAAATGGTTATAGTGTAATGATAAAAAAAATGCCCTTAGACCATTCTGTTTTAAATATTATATTTTGGCAAAGTCTGTTTGGTTTTTTAATGTTTCTACCAATTGTCGCAATATTTGATTTTAAAGCAATTAAAACCACTGGTTTTGCTTATGATAGTATTATTGCAATTTTAAAATTAGGTATTTTTGCTTCTACAATTGCTTTTTTGTTTTATATGTATGCTCTTAGATATATGCCTATTACAAAAGTAAATGTTTTTAGTAATACAATTCCAATTTTCACAATAATTATTGCTTGGTTTGCAATGGGTGAAGTACTTGATGCAAAACGACTTATAGGAATGTTAATAGTGATTTTAGGAGTTGTGGTTTCTCAGTTGAAGTATAAGATTTTTAAGTGATAAGTTTATAATTTAGTTTTCGTTATTCTCATAATCCTCAAAAAAATTAGAATCATATTTTCCGTATTTTTCTTGAATAAAGTTTAATATTTCTAAAATTTCTTCACTTGTTTGTGCGCTTAATAGTTTAATTTTTGTATCTCTAAAATCAGGAATTGCTTTAAAATACAGAGCAAAATGTCTTCTCATTTCATAAACACCTCTTTTATTTTCTTTATAATCAAGAGATTTTTGCAAATGTTCTTTTGCATATTCTACTCTTTCAACCACTCCAGGACTTGCTAGATGTTTTCTGGTATTTAAAAAATGTTTTACTTCTGCAAAAATCCATGGTTTTCCTATTGCTGCGCGTCCAATCATAATTGCATCAACTCCGTATTTATTAAATTTTTCTTCAGCGTTTTTTGCACTTGTAATATCACCATTACCAATAATTGGAATTTTAATATTTTGATTATTTTTAACTTTACCTATTAAATTCCAGTCTGCTTCGCCTTTATACATTTGAACTCTGCTTCGCCCGTGTATGGTAATAGCTTGAATACCACAGTCTTGTAATAAAAGTGCAACTTCTTCAACGTTTAATGATTCTGAGTCCCAGCCTAAGCGTGTTTTTGCAGTTACAGGGAATTTTGAAGATTTAACAACTTTTTCTGTAATTTCTTTCATTAGTGCTAAGTTTCTCATCATTCCAGCTCCGGCTCCACGTGTAGCAATTTTTTTTACTGGACATCCATAATTAATATCCAACAAATCTGGATTAGCATTTTTATTAATCATTAAACTTGCTTGTTCCATTGCTTCTGGGATATGCCCATAAATTTGTATTCCTACTGGTCTTTCGTAATCAAAAATATCTAATTTTTTCAGGCTTTTCTTTGCATCTCTTATTAGTCCATCAACTGAAATAAACTCTGTAAACATTAAGTCAGCACCAAATTTTTTGCACATATATCTAAATGAAGGGTCTGTAACGTCTTCCATAGGTGCAAGAAAAACAGGTTTATCGCAAAATTCGAGTTCGCCTATTTTGAGCATTTTATTTTAAAAATTTTTAAAGAGTTTGTTTAACTTCAGTTTCGTCAAATGCTTCAATAATATCTCCAACTTTTATATCATTAAATTTATCGATATTTAGTCCACATTCTAAGCCTGAAACCACTTCTTTGGCATCATCTTTAAATCGTTTTAGACTACCTAGTTCGCCTGTATAAATTACAATACCATCTCTAATAAGTCTGATTTTAGATTTTCTATAGATTTTTCCATCAGTAACTAAGCAACCTGCAACAGAGCCCACTTTTGTAATTTTAAATACTTCTCTAATTTCGCAAGAGCCGGTAATAGTTTCTTTAATTGTTGGTGAAAGCATACCCTCCATAGCATCTTTTATTTCTTCAATAGCATCATAAATTACAGAATACAGTCTAATTTCTATTTCCTCTGTTTCGGCAAGTCGGCGTGCATAACTAGAAGGTCGCACTTGGAAACCAACAATAATAGCGTTGGAGGCTGTGGCTAACATAACGTCAGATTCTGAAATTTGTCCTACTGCTTTATGTATAATATTAACAGCAAATGAATCTGTTGAAAGTTTTATTAATGAATCTGAAAGTGCTTCAACAGAGCCGTCCACATCACCTTTAACAATTAGATTTATTTCGTTAAAGTTACCAAGAGCTAATCTACGACCAATTTCGTCTAAAGTAATATGCTTTTGAGTTCTAAGTCCCTGTTCGCGTTGCAATTGTATTCTTTTGTTTGCAACATTTCTAGCTTCGTGGTCAGATTCCATAACATTAAATTTGTCTCCTGCCTGTGGAGCTCCATTTAAACCAAGAACTAAAACTGGAGTAGAAGGTCCTGCCTCTTCAACTCTGTGTCCTCTTTCGTTGTACATAGCTTTTACTCTACCAGTTTGACAACCTGCAAGCAAAATATCACCAACTTTTAATGTACCACTTTGGACTAAAAGAGTTGTTACAAAACCACGTCCTTTATCTAAGCTAGCTTCTATTACAGTTCCTACAGCATTTTTGTCAGGATTTGCTTTTAATTCAAGAATATCAGCTTCAAGAATTACTTTTTCTAATAAATCTTCAATATTTATGCCTGCTTTAGCAGAAATTTCTTGACATTGATATTTTCCTCCCCAATCTTCTACTAAATAATTCATATTAGCAAGAGCTTCTCTAATTTTTTCAGGATTTGCTGTTGATTTATCAATTTTATTAATTGCAAATACCATTGGCACACCTGCGGCACTTGCGTGGTTAATTGCTTCAACAGTTTGAGGCATCACGCTGTCGTCTGCGGCAATAATAATAATTGCAACGTCAGTTATTTGAGCACCGCGGGCACGCATTGCTGTAAAGGCTTCGTGGCCGGGAGTATCTAGGAATGTAATTTGCTTACCGCCAGCTAGTTTTACAGAATATGCTCCAATATGCTGGGTAATTCCTCCTGCTTCGCCATCGATAATATTTGTATTTCTAATTCTGTCCAACAATCTTGTTTTACCGTGATCAACGTGTCCCATTACTGTAACAATTGGTGGACGGGGTAATAAATCTTCTTCTGCATCAACTTCTTCTTCAATTTCGTTAAGTACCTCAGCACTTACAAACTCAACAGAAAATCCATATTCGTCAGCTACTAAAGCCATGGTTTCTGCGTCTAATCTTTGGTTGATAGAAACAAACAAGCCTAAACTCATGCAAGTTGCAATAAGTTTATTTACAGGAACATCCATCATTGCCGACATTTCGCTAACAGAAACAAATTCTGTAACTTTCAATACGCTTTTTTCTGCTTCTTGTTTTTCAAACTCTTCTTGACGCTTTTGTGAAACTAAATCTCGTTTTTCGCGTCTATATTTTGAAGTTCTAGATTTTTGTTTAGGAGTAGTTAAACGGGCTAAAGTTTCTTTAATTTGCTTTTGAACATCTTCTTGGTCAACAGTTGGTCTAGCAGGTTTTAATTTTTTCTTGTTTATTTTTTTTCTTTTGCCGTCAGAAGTTTTTAGATTTTCATCAATATTAACTTTAACTTTTTGAATTCTTTTACGTTTTGCTTTTCTTTCTTCTTTTTCCTTTTCTCTGGTCTTTTGTCTTTCTTCTTTTTCTTGTTTTTTTCTCTTTTCAGCTTCTTCTTGTCGAGTAAGGTAGCCGTCAATATCAATTTTGCCTACAACACTAGGACCTGATAATTTTTCAATTTTTGTTTTTATAAACTCAGCTTGTTGAGATTCATCGCTTTCGGTTAAAGCTTTAAAAACTCGCGGTTTTTCAACTACTTTTTCTTCATCTTTTTTGGTTTTTTTCTTGGTTTCAGTTGTAGGTTTAGATTTTTTTTGTGCTTGGTCGGATTCCGCTTTTTTCTTTTTAATTTCTGCTTCTTTTTTCTTTTTGGCAGCTTCTTTTTGTGAGCGTAATTCTTCTTCTTTTTGTTTACGTTCTTCTTCTCTTTCAGCTTTTGTTTTTTTCTTAGGTCTAGTTTTTTGATTTATTTGATCTAAATCTATAGTTCCAAGAACTTTCGGACCGGTTTCATTTGTTGAGTCTTCGCTGACCTCAATGGGTTTTACTTCATGTTTAGCTCTAAGCGGTTTTTCACTTTCTTGTTCTGTCGAGTCTTCTTTAGCTTTACTTTTTTCTTCACTTTCAGCACTAGCTACTACTTCGGGTTCAACTATTGTAGTTTCTTCATTTAAAACCTCTTCTTCTTCTTCTTCTGTTTCTTGAGTTAAGCTTTCACTAGACTTAGCTTGCTTGTCTAAAGAAATATTCATTTCTTTAGTTTCGCGCGCCTTTTCAGTGTTTTTAATTGCTTTTTCTTTTAAAGTCTTTGACTCCTTAAATTCTTCTTCAAGAAGTTCAATACATTCAAAAGGCAATTTAGAGTTTGGTCCGCCCTCTATTTCATAACCTTTTTTAGCCAGAAACTCAATAATTGTGCTTGTTCCCACATTTAGTTCTCTGGCTAAAGTACTTAGTCTTACTGGTTTATTTTCTGAAGTCATAAACTATATTTAATTACTAAAAATTTCTATTCAAATTCTGATTTTAAAATATTAAGAACATCTACAACTGTTTCTTCTTCTAAATCAGTACGTTTTACAAGGTCTGCGAGATTTAAGTTTAAAACACTTTTAGCTGTATCGCAACCTATTGCTTTAAATTGGTCAATTATCCATTGTTCTATTTCGTCGCTAAATTCATCTAAAGCCACATCATCTTCATCTTCGTCCATTTCTCTATAAACATCTATTGTCATTCCAAGTAATTGACTTGCAAGTTTAATATTTAAACCACCTTTACCAATTGCTAAAGAAACTTGGTCGGGATTTAAGTAAACATCAACTTTGCTTTCATCTTGTTTAAGTTTTATAGAAGAAATTTTAGCAGGGCTTAAAGCTCTTTGGATGTATAATTGAATATTGTTTGTATAATTTATTATATCTATATTTTCATTATGCAATTCTCTAACAATACCATGAATACGGCTTCCTTTCATTCCAACGCAAGCACCTACTGGGTCAACTCTTTCGTCATATGATTCAACAGCAACTTTTGCTCTTTCTCCTGGTATTCTAACTATTTTTTTAATAGTAATAAGCCCGTCAAGGATTTCAGGAATTTCTAATTCAAAAAGTCTTTCAAGAAAAATAGGTGATGTACGTGATAGTTTTATATATGGTGAGCCATTTTTTAGTTCTACTGAAAGCACAACCGACCTTATAGTATCACCTTTTCTATATCTGTCGTTAGGAATTTGTTCGGCTTTAGGCAAAATTAACTCTATCCCTTCATCGTCAAGAATTAAAATTTCGCGTTTCCATATTTGATAAATTTCGCCAACAACAATTTCCCCAATTCTATCTTTATATTTTAGAAAAATATTATCTTTTTCTCTCTCCGAAATTTTTGATTGCAAATTTTGTCTTAGTGCCATAATTGCTCTACGCCCGAAATCTTGAAGTTTAATTTCGTCTGAAAATTCTTCACCTGCTTCATAGTCTTCGTCAATTTTTTGAGCTTCTGATAAAGGAATTTGTGTATTTCCGTCTTCAAAATCTTTATCTTCAACCACAGTTCTTGTTCTCCAAATTTGAACATCTCCGTTTGCGTCATTTACTATAACATCAAATTTACTTTCTTCGCCAAAAAGTTTTAATAGTGTAGAAGTAAAAACATCTTTTAAAACTCCAATCATTGTTGGACGGTCAATGTTTTTTAATTCTTTAAATTCTGCAAAGTTTTCTATTAGATTATTATGAAGATCCATAATTTTTAGTTTTAATTTTTACTTAAATGAAATTACACTTTTTGTTGTTTTTATATCTTTAAATTTAATTTTAGAAATTTCTGAAATTTGTTGCTTTTTGTTTGCCATTTTTGCAAAATAAGAATAAGTTACTAAAATCTCATCCTCTCTTATTGATGTTAAAATTCCGCTAATTTTTTCGCCTGTTTTCAATACAACTTCAATTTCTTTATTTAAGCTTTTTTGATATTGTTCTGTCACCTTAAAAGGATTTGACAAACCAGGCGATCCAAGTTCAATAGAAAAATCTTCTTTATCTCTGTTTAAATTTTCTTCAATAAATCTACTAATTCTTTTACATTCTTCAATATTTAGTCCGTTAAAATCGTCTATTGCAATGTATATATCATTAGCAGGATTGATTTTAATTTCTACTAAAAACTGTGTCTCAGTTAGTGCAGATTTACATAATTTTTCTATTTCATTTTTGTTTATCATCAATAAATTTCAATAAAATAGGGGACTTAATGCGCCCCCTAAACTCATTATTAACCCAAAAAGCGTTGCAAAAATACAATATTAATTTTAATTTACAAAAAAAAAGTGAAGTATGCTTAATTATTTTTGAAATTTAGTGTTTTCTTATAAAATATTTGGCATAATTTACTTAATATTGCTTAAAATTGAGGCTTATATCAAGTGAAAATAAATTTGAATATATATTAAGTGTTTTTATAGTTTTGTGTTTATAAAAAAAATAGATTTAAAATTGTAAAATAAGATAAAATTCATGCTGTAATTTTCTTAAAACTTAAATTTTCATTAAACAAGCTCAATTAAATGATTTTATTTTTGTGTTTTTATTGAAATAAGTAATTGTTTGTCAAAATAATTATTAAATTTGTTTTGTAAAAATAGTTGTAAATTATGAAAAGAATTTTTGTTTTTGTTTTAATTGTTAATTTGTTTTATCAAACAATTTATTCTCAAGGAGTTTTAGTTAGTAGTGACCTGGGCGAACCTGATGCATCTAGTATATTGGAAGTGAGAAGTACAAGTTCAGGTGTTTTGTTTCCAAGGATGACAACTAATCAAAGAGACAATATTTTAAATCCTGTAAATTCTTTAATTATTTTTAATACAGAGACTGATTGTTTTGAAGCTTATTCTGAATTTAATAATGATTGGCTTCCTATTGCTTGTCTTGGTGGCGGAAGTTCAGGAAGTGATTTTATAAATTGTGGAGATGATTTAACCGATTTACGTGATGGGCAAATTTATAAAACTGTTCAAATCGGTAGTCAGTGTTGGATGGCAGAAAATTTGAATTATGCACCTCCATTGGTTGATTCATATTGTTATGGGCAAGATCCTACAAATTGTGCAATTTATGGTAGATTATATGCTTGGGGAGTGGCAATGGGTGGTTCGCCTGCAAGCAATTCCGATCCTAGTGGTGTACAAGGAATTTGTCCTGCTGGTTGGCATATTCCAAGTGATTTAGAATGGGATAAGTTAGAAAGTTTTGTTGGTTCAAATCCGGCAACACAATTAAAAGCAGGGACTCCGGACTGGAACGGAAATAATTCAAGCGGTTTTACTGCCTTAGCAGGTGGAAGTAAGTTTACAAATTTAGCCTTTGGTAATTTAGGAAATTATGGATTTTGGTGGTCAACTACAGAATATAGTACAAATAATGCAAAATACCGTTCTATGGGTTCAGGTGTAAGTATAAGTAATCCCGCTAACGGAACAGGAAAGACCTATGGCTATTCTTTAAGATGTATTTTAGATTAAACAAAATCATTATAGTTTTTTAAATACTTAGATTTTTCTATTTTTGTAAAACTAAAATAATCAATTTATGAATTTATTATTTATTACTTGGAATGTTGATCCTGTAATGTTTTATCTTGGAGACAGAGGTATAAGATGGTATGGTTTTTTACTTGCAATGGGATTTTTAATGGGATATTTGATACTTTCAAGGCAAATGAAAAAAGAAGGGTTTCAACAATTAGTTATTGACAAACTTGCAATTTATGTTATTATTGGTGTGGTTGTAGGTTTGAGATTGGGTCATTGTTTATTTTATAATCCAGGATATTATTTAAGCAATCCTTTAGAAATTTTAAAAATTTGGGAAGGAGGCTTGGCAAGTCATGGCGGGGCAGCAGGAATATTATTGGCAGTGTGGCTGTATTCACGAAAATCAAAAATTACTTATTTAAGTTTGCTTGATAAAACAGTATTAATTGTCCCCTTAGCCGGCGGAATGGTAAGGTTAGGAAACTTAATGAACTCTGAGATAATTGGAATAAAAACTTCTGTGCCTTGGGCTTTTAAGTTTTTAAAAAATAAAGAAGACCTTTTACCTGCTATTTCTACTTCGGGCGGAAAGTGTGAGTTTACTGACTTAAATTGTTTGGCTGAATTTTGGACTCCAAGGCATCCCACTCAATTATATGAAGCAATATTTTATTTTTTGATGTTTATTGCTTTTTATTTTATTTATCAAAAATTTATAAAAAAATGGAAACCAGGCGTGTTTTTAGGTTGGTTTATCATTGTGTTATTTGTGTTTAGATATTTTATTGAGTTTACAAAAGTAGATCCTGTTGAGTTTGAAGGTTGGACAGAAGCTATTAGAATGGGACAATTGCTGAGCATTCCATTTATATTTTTAGGTCTGTTTTTAATTGGTAGAGGTTATGGCTGGTTTAATAAAAAAGTAAAGAACGAATAATTTTTCTTGATATGAGAGATTTTGAATTTTATAATCCTGTAAAAATAATTTTTGGTAAAAATAAAATTGAGAAAATTGCTAAGGAGTTAAAAGCTTATAAAAAAATTATGCTTATATATGGACAAGGAAGCATAAAAAGAAATGGTATTTATGATAGAGTTGTTTCTGTTTTGGAAGATAAGGATTTTATTGAATTTAGTGGTATAGAACCCAATCCTTCATACGAAACATTAATGAAAGCTGTTGATTTAGCAAAGGAAAATAATGTTGATTTTTTACTGGCTGTAGGTGGCGGCTCGGTAATTGACGGCACAAAGTTTATTTCGGCTGCAATAAAATATTCTGGCGATGATCCGTGGAATATGCTTTCAAAATGTGAAAGAGTTTTGGCAGCTGTGCCTTTGGGCAGTGTTTTAACTATACCTGCAACAGGTTCTGAAATGAATGGAGGTGCTGTTATTTCACGTAAATCAAGTGGAGAAAAATTGAGTTTTGGGTCTTATCTTTTAATGCCAAAATTCTCGATTTTAGAACCAGAAGTAATGTATTCGCTTCCTGATATTCAAATTGCAAATGGTATTGTAGATGCTTTTGTGCATGTCTTAGAGCAATATTTAACATATCCTATGAATGCTGATTTGCAGGATGAGTGGTCGGCTTCTTTGTTGCGTGTAATTGTAAAAAATGGTAAAGCAGTTTTAAAAAACAGAAAAGATTATGATGCAAATTCTAATTTAATGTGGGCTGCAACAATGTCTTTAAATGGGTTAATTGCAAAAGGTGTGGTCGAAGATTGGAGTACTCATATAATTGGACATGAAATTACTGCTTTATATAATATTGATCATGCCCAAACTTTAGCTATTGTTCTGCCTGGAATTATGCGTTCGCAAAAGAAAGAAAAATTTGAGAAATTAATTCATTTTGCTGAAAATGTTTGGGGCTTTGATTCGGGAAATAATGAAGAAAATGTTGAAAATGCAATTTTAAAAACTGAAGATTTTTTTAATGAAATAGGGATTAAAACCAAACTGTCTGATTATAATATTCCTAAAGGAGCTATTGAGAAAATATGCAAAAATTTAGAAAAAAAGAATTTTGTTGAATTAGGCGAAAATAAAAGTGTTAGTCCTGAAGTAGTTAGAGAGGTTTTGACTTTTAGTCTTTAGTTTTTTTATGATAAATTATGGAAAATAAAAATATTGAAATTGCAATTTTTGCTGGTGGTTGCTTTTGGGGTGTGCAGCATCATATGAGTATTTTAGATGGGGTAATACACACAGAAGTAGGATATACTGGAGGTAATATTAAAAATCCAAGTTATGAAGAGGTTTGCAGCTCAAACACAGGACATGCAGAAGCAATAAAGGTGGAATTTGATAATTCTAAACTAAGTTTTGAAAATTTAGCAAAATTATTTTTTGAAATTCATGACCCAGGACAGTTGAACAGACAAGGACCTGATATAGGAACTCAATATAGATCTGCAATTTTTTATAAAAATGAAAAACAAAAGCTTGTAGCTCAAAAATTAATTGATATTTTGATAAATAAAGGACATAAAGTTGTTACTAAATTGCTTGCTGCTACTGAGTTTTATCCGGCAGAAAAATATCACCAAGATTATTATAAAAAAACTCAATCACGACCCTATTGTCATATTTATCAAAAGAAATTTTAAATTGTTATTTCAATTTTCTTTTTAATTTTGCGTTTTTATTTTTGAATTATGAAGTTTATTTTTGTGTTTTTTGCTTTGTTTTTATTTTTAAATAATTCTTTTTCACAGGTTTCCGCACAGCCTTATTTTATAAGTGAAAAAGGTTCTAAACTTACGATTTGCCATTATAATTTACGCTCTGTTCCTTTATCATATACAGTTTATTCGGTAGTTGATGTAGAAGTACGTGATAGCAAGGAGTTTGTAGATTTAAAGATTGAGAATTTCGATAAGTATAAAAGATTTTTGAACTCACATAAGATAAGTGCTCAAATTACTGATGAGGGTTTTTTATTAGATAAAACCTTTATTATGGATATTGATACTTTATTAAAACTCAACAATCAAGATTATATTGTAAATGGGAGGGATTTTCTTATTCCTTTTCATTTTAATACAGGTATGAGTTTAATTTCTAGTTGGATAGAATATTTAGAAAACGATCAAACAAAATATAAAGTTTCTGAATTTGCCCGTACAATAGAAAATTACGAAACTGTAAGTACAAAAATTGGAGATTTTGATGCTTGGGTAGTTCTTAGTAAGCAAGAAATAAATTATGGCAATACTGAAATGTTTACGGTTTCTACATATTATTCAAAAGGTATAGGTCCAATTAGGATAAATTATTATAATTCAAAACTTAAGCTTACAAAATATTCTGAGATTGTTGCATATGAAATACCTGAAAAATCTTAAGAAGAAAAAAAATGTGTTTTAATAGATTTATTTGTTTTTAATCGTTATTTTTGCGTATTAAATTTTGCCCAGATGGTGGAATTGGTAGACACGCCAGCTTGAGGGGCTGGTGTCCGTATGGATGTGCAAGTTCGAATCTTGTTCTGGGCACTAAAAGTTT
>Ga0265293_10003860_pt1 | contig 27249 bp, 19 predicted proteins | sample Munlanlewell138R_FD_192505 | JGI IMG/M metagenome (GOLD analysis project Ga0265293, IMG submission 192505) | Leachate microbial communities from a municipal landfill in Southern Ontario, Canada - Leachate well 138R | ecosystem: Engineered > Solid waste > Landfill > Unclassified | place: Canada...
CTCAGGAGAGATGTAACGAGGCGAAATTGGATCCTGAATCAAGTTCAGGATGACTCGCATTCCGTCATTCCGTGCTCGACACGGAATCTAGTTTATAGATTAATCAGAAGGTTCAATTATCACTGGTACGCTCTTACTAAAACCCCTCTTTTACCATCATGTGATATCAGATGGTAGTTAGCGCCATAAACCTTAGCTTTTCTATCTGTCTGTGCTTTTATAACCCAACTCGCTTCAATCGCTCTGTGTTTTGCAAGCCCAGATTGACTTAATTTTTTCATCTTATTTATGCTCTGTTTAGTTACATTTAACTTATCATATATAAAATCATTGTTTTTTAAGTTTTTATATAGCGTGAACTCTGCATCATCAACTAAAGGGATAATTTCAAAATAGTTAGCATCTTTATATCTCTCTATAAAAGCTAAGATACTCTTTTTACACTTCCATGAGACATTATAGTTTCCCATCCCCATATCATAACAACTTGCGAACTCTTTTATAAGCTTTGCATCTTTTGGAGCTCCACTTAAGCCCTGAGATTTTTTACTAACTTCATTTTGTACTTCACTCTTTACTTCACTTAGCATCTTGGGAGCTGTTTTTTCTTCTCTTTGCATCATCATAAGCCGTTCGTTTTGCCCTTGTGCAACTTTTAATTTCATCTCTAGAGATTTATACTCAGCAATGCTCTTATATTGAGCTTGAATATCTTGTGGTAAATCCCTAAAACCAACACTCTTTTGCATCTTACTCTCACTTAAAGTAACTCTGTCATTTGCTTCAATATATAAATATGAAACAACTCCAAGCGCTATTATTAAAAGACTATAAGCCATATAGTGCAGTATATTTTCTTGTGATTCTATAGATTTATTTTCATGTTCCATAACTTCTCCTAGTTTTACATTAAATGCATCATACAATACATCTTCAAAGAATTCAAAATGTGTTACAATTCCATTAATTTTTACAAGGAATTCTAATGAAATCTTCTTCGTCTAACTCTACTACTATCTCTAAAGAAAATTCAACTATTTCTGATGAGCTATGTAGTGATATCTTGGAGAGAAAAATCATCACAGAAATCGTTGATGATTCAAAACTTCCATATATAAACATATACTCTGCACAGCAGATATACCTCTCTTCAATACTCCCAATTTTGCATGATTTTGGCTTTATCATCATAGATGAGATTACATACACTATAAAAAAAGATAAGCAACAAATCTATCTCAATAAGTTTAACCTAAAACTAGAAGACATAAAGAACTTAAAAAGTTCAAAATTAAATATCCAAAGTGTCATTTCAGACTCACTTTTAGGTAATTCTCTCTTTAGATGTTCACTATACTCTTTAGTATTTTCTCAGAACCTCTCTCTAAAAGAGGTATTACTCCTTCGCGCAATCATTGAGTATATTGACCAATCTGTTATCTCAATAAATCAAGAGATGATACGAAATACTCTCACATCATACCCTGCGATATCTAAACTATTTGTTGATTTTTTTCTTACAAAATTCAACCCTTTGCAGAGCAAAAGAGAAAAAACTATCTCTGAGCTAGAACAGAATATAGACTCACTTATAAAAGATGTTCCAAATATTACAGATGACAAGATTTTAAAGATAACATATTCACTTCTGCAAAATCTAACTAGAACAAACTATTTTTTCGATAAGGATGAGATATCTTTTAAGATAGATACGCAAGCCTTTTCACAAAATCTAAAAGGCGTTCAACCAAAAATAGAGGCTTTTGTATATCACCCTGACTTTAGCGGTGTGCATCTTAGAATGAGTAAAATCAGCCGTGGTGGACTTAGATGGAGTGAGAGACATGAGGATTATCGTCAAGAGATAAAATCACTTATGCTCACTCAAGAGAGTAAAAACTCCATCATCATCCCAAATGGTGCAAAAGGTGGTTTTGTTATAAACAAAGAAGCATCTACTATTACAAACGAAGTATTTGAGAAAATCTATAGAGCTTTTATCAATAACTTGCTCGATTTAGTAGATAACATGATAGATGGCGAGATTATCAGAGATGATAGGATTGTAGCTTATGATGGAGATGATTACTACTTTGTTGTAGCAGCTGACAAAGGTACTGCATCTATGAGTGACGTTGCAAATGAGATAGCACAGAGTCGCTCTTACTGGCTAGGAGATGCTTTTGCTAGTGGTGGAAGTAATGGTTTTGGGCATAAAGATTTAGGCGTTACAGCTCTTGGTGCACTAGTCTCTTCTGAGAGATTTTTTATAGAAAAAGGCATAAATATCCAAGAACAAAGCATTACAATTGCTGGCATCGGTAGTATGAAAGGGGATGTTTTTGGTAACGGACTTCTCTACTCTAAGATGTTTAAACTCCTTGGCGCTGTCTCACACAAAGAGATTTTTATTGATCCAGAGCCTGATATAGAAGCTAGCTATGATGAGAGAGCTAGACTTTTTAAATCTAAAGATGCAAGCTGGAGCGCTTATAACAAAGAGCTAATATCAAAAGGTGGTGGCGTATTTCTTCGCTCGCAAAAAAGCATAGAGCTAAGTGAAGAGATTAAAAAGCTCCTCGGCACTACTAAAAAAAGTCTTAGTGGAGAAGAGTTAGCTAAAAAAGTGCTAATGATGAGAGTTGATATGCTCTTTAATGGCGGTGTTGGAACATATGTTAAGAGTTCTGATGAGTCAAATTTAGACCTTGGCGATAAACAAAATGAGGCAGTAAGACTTGATGCAAATGAGTTAAAAGCTAAAGTCGTTTGCGAGGGTGGGAACTTAGGTTTTACGCAAAGAGCGAGAATAGAGTATGCAAAAGCTGGCGGAGGAATAAACCTAGATGCGATTGATAATGCAGCTGGAGTAAACACATCTGACCATGAAGTAAACTTAAAAATACTACTAAATATCATCAAAGCAAAGGGACTTATAAGTGATGAAGATGCAAAGAAAACACTAAAAGGTTTAACTGAGCAGGTGGTAAATCAAGTTGTATGGAGCAACTATCGCCAATCACTAGCAATCTCAATAGATGCTATCCTTAGCTATCGCCACTTAGATGATTTTCTCTCAAGCATCGAAGTTTTAGAAACAAATCTATCAAGCTTTAAAAGAGCAGATAATTTTATTCCTAAAAATGAAAACATCTCTGAGATACTCTGCCCTGCTGGCTCTATTGTAAGACCTATTATAAGTTCACTTATCTCTTATTCTAAGATATTTTTAACAAATATCTTACTTGAATCAGACCTCATTGATGAAAACTTTGCAAACCAATATCTATTTAGATACTTTCCAAAGTCTTTTATTAGTGCATTTGAGAATGAGATACAAAACCACCCTCTTCGTCGCGAGATTACGGCTACTGTTATAGCTGATACTATAGTAAATATTCAAGGTACTACTTTTATAGCTGACTTTAACAAGTTAGGAGTAGATGGATTTTTACTAAAAATAAAAGCTTATCTCATTACAAATCAACTCTTTAATGCTAATGATATAAGACATGAGATTTACAGAAACGACCTTAAGATGAATGTAAAGCTTCAGTATCAACTTCTTAGTGACATAGAGAGAACTTTAGGTTTTACTACAAGATGGGTGCTGAAATATTTAACTAAACATAATGTGGATTTAAACCATATACTCGACTACAAAGATGAACTTTTTGAGGTTTTAGGTAATATGAGAGGCACTAAAATTACAAAAATTCTAGACAATAACCCTCAGTTTAACCTATTTTTTAGTGCTATTGACTACTTAAAATTCTCAGTGGCTGCTATTATGGTAAAAGAGACCTCTCTTCACACATTTAAGGATGTTGCGGTGGTTTTTTACTACGTTGTAAATGAGTTTAAAATTTTAGAGATGATAAACCTACTCAATGCAATGGAAGCAAATTCACAAAATCAGAAGATTTTAAAAGATCAAATTGTCCAATATATTGAGTACATTGCAGTTCACTTTACTGGCAAAGCTTTAGAGTTTCAAAGGGTTACAGAGACTCCACAAGAGGCTTTTAAAAACTACTTAGAAAATGAAAAAGAGGCATTTGATGAGATAAGAGGTAGCATCAACCTCTTCATTTCAAAAGAGACAAAGAGTATCGAAGATGTTAGCATCACGGTAAATCAAACAATGACTTATATTTTATAGCACCTTTTAGCGTGCTATAATTGCAAAGAAATTACAAATACTCTTGATATAGGAATGTTTTGAACTGGTTTAACCTCTTTACTTATAAATCTACAGAGCTTCGCCATCCTTTTGGCAGAAGCATAAATGCTACACTCTCTCCTAATGAAGCGGAGCTTTTCAACCTCTCTTATGAGTCTTTTGAAAAACACGAAACATTGGATGCTTATGAGTTTTTTTTTAAAACTCTAGAGAACTTTAAAAACCATACTTCAAACAAAAATATCACACTAGTAAGATATGATGACAAGCTAGAGTTTGAGATATTTCAGGGAACCGCAAGAGTCACAGGAGTTGTAACAAAAGAGAATCTTTACGCTCAAGTTGTGATGATAAAAACTTCAGATGCAAGTGTTGCACTAAAACGCTATATCTTAGAGAGAAACTACCAGTTAACTTATTCAAACTACGCTAGCGATGGTGAGTATATAAAGCTAAAACTCTATTATGATAACATAACGGCATCTCCGCAAAAGATATTTTTTCCACTCCGAGAGATTGCTTTAAATGCTGACTTTGATAAAGAGTACTTAAAGAGTGAGTTTAAAGATATCAGACTTGAAGATTTTTCGCATATTTCAAAATTGGAAGATGATGAGCTAAAGATAAAGTATGAGTTTTTACACGAATGGATAGATGAGTTAGATGCCAAGATACTAACACTTCCAACAAATGATAACGCTGGGATGCAGGCTTTTTTATACTTGCATCTACTCTTTAAGATTGACTACCTTTTAATAATAAAGTGCGATGTCTATCAAAAGATGAGTAAAAAAATACGCATATATTTTAGTGATGAGAACCTCTCAACTGAGTTTAAAAATGAAGAGTTAAGAAAGTATTTAGATAGACTAAAAGGCATGAGCTTTGATGAGTTTAGCAAGAAATTCTATAGTGCTAAATACACTTTCGACCCGATGGAGAGAGTCTCTCTTGAAGAGATTTCTAACTTTATAGATGAGTCTCTTCTAAAGATAAGATGGTACAAAAACAATCGTTATAACCAGATAATATCTACCATTTATAAATATATCCCTCTATATATTCTTTACAACTATGGGCTTAACCCTATTGTAAAAAATCTTCTTCATACTCTAGTAAAGATTCAAAATCCAAGCTTTTTCAAAGCGCTAGGCTATAGTGTGCTTTACGACCAAGACAGAGAAATTTTTGCAAAAAATACCATTAAAGCCAAAATAAAAGATGCCATAGCTCCGCACCAAGCAAGATATAAAGAGTTAAAACCCTTTGGAGATAAGCTTAACTTCTCATCTCTAAACGAGTTTAGCAATAGCTTCCTCTTGCAGTTAAAGCATCTAAACTTTGAGGAGATTTAGATGCTAACTCAGACACTACTTGACACATACATAGATAATATCATCCAAATAATGACGCCTTATGGAACCGGAAGTGGTTTTATCATAGGCGATTTAATTGTTACAAATGCCCATGTTGTAGGCGGACTCAAAGATGTAGTTGTTAGCTCAAAAGATATAAAAAGAACTATTGCACAAGTTGTTTATGATGATAGCGATTATGATTTAGCTTTTATAAAAACTGGGTTTCTTGAGCCAAAGAACCCTTTAAAACTCTCTTCAAGTCTAGTGAAAAATGGTGACACAACCATAGCAATAGGTCATCCTCATGGTCTAAACTATACTGCTACAGAGGGCATCGTCTCAAAAGCTTCAAGACTCTATGAAGATTTAGAGTACATCCAAATAGATGCAGCCATAAACCCAGGAAATAGCGGAGGACCGCTGTTAAATACCAAGGGTGATGTCATAGGCGTAAACACTTTTATCATACAAAATGCGAATAACTTAGGCTTTGCACTCCCACACTTTTATGTAGAAGAGGCAATAAAAAACTTTAAAGAAGTGGGCGAGATAAACATTATAAAGTGTCCATCTTGCAAAAATCTTATAAAAGAAAAAGATATAAAAAATGACTACTGCTTCGAGTGTGGCTCTAAGCTTGAAGTTGCAAAGCTCAGACGAAAAGGCTACACTCCATCAGGCGCTACAAAACTCTTAGAAGAGATTCTAGCTTCACTTGATATCAATGTCACGCTCTCAAGACGCTCTCAGGCATCGTGGAGAGTTGACTTTGGTAGTGCACGCATAGAGATAAACTACTATGAAAATGGCGTCATCATAGGAGATTCTAAACTTTGCAGGATTCCAAAAGAAGATATAGAAAATATCTATGATTATCTTCTTAGCGAGAATGAAAAGTTAAGCTATCTTCAATTTTCTATAAATGAAAATAGCATCTATCTCTCTTACTTGATAGTTGATTCTTCTTTATCATTTGATGAGGGAAGAGTAGCCTTAGAGAGACTCTTTAGACTCTCAGATGAGTATGATGGGATTTTGATAGATAGATTTAAAGCCATAAAATTAAAAAGAGATGAGGAAGATAGATAATGAGCAAATTTTTAAAATTTAGTCTAAATTTAGAGAGTTTTATAGATAATTTACAAACTATTATAGAACAAAATAACCAAAACGTTGATGAGTTACTTAAACTTGATAAGAAAAGCTATGCATCGTTTGTTAAACCACTACAAGAAAATGAAGAGAAATTAGAGCTATTTTTCTCGCCACTCTCGCATATAAATGCAGTTAACAACTCTGAGGAGTCGCAAAAAGTATATGCCAACTCTCTGCCTATCATCACAGACTACTCTACAAAACTATCTCAAAACATAGAGATTTACAAGGCTTATAAAGAGATTTTAGAAGATGAAGCTAGCACTTTAAACTTTGAGCAAAAAAGAGTATTAGATTTAAATATCTTACACTTTGAACTAAGCGGTGCACATCTTGATGAGACAAAAAAAACAAGACTTCAAGAGATAAACATCAAAAAGAGCCAACTCTCAAATGACTTCTCTCAAAACCTCCTAGATGCGACCAATGCTTATGAGTATATAATCTCAGATGCAAAGGATGTTGATGGACTTCCAAAGAGTGACATTGAGAGTGCGAAGTTTGAAGAGGATGGAGTTACAAAGTACAGATTTACACTTCAGATGCCATCATATATAGCATATATGACCTATGGAGCAAACCGCGAAATTAGAGAAGAACTCTACAGAGCCTATGTAACAAGGTCGCCAGAAAATGCTGCCATTATAGATGAACTTCTTAGCTTAAAAGATGAGATGAGTAAGATTTTAGGTTTTAGTAACTATGCCCAGCTCTCCTTAGCATCTAAGATGGCAAAAGATACAAAGAGCGTTATAGAGTTTCTACAAACTCTTATACAAAACTCAAAAGAGCAGGCAAAAGAGGAGCTAAAAGAGGTTCAAGCACTCTCAAAAGAGCCTTTGGAGAGTTTTGATAGTGCTTACTATAGCGAGATACTTAAAAAAGAGAAATACGATATAGATGAAGAGGAGTACAGACCCTACTTTGAGCAACAAAGCGTAGTAGATGGAACATTTCTTTTTTTAAACAAGCTCTTTGGCATCTCCTTTGTAAAAGTAGATGAAAAGCTTTGGGATGAAAAAGCTAGTGCTTATGATATCTACTTAAATGACGAAGTAAAGGCAAGACTATACTTAGACCTTGAAGCTAGAAAGAGTAAACGAGGTGGAGCGTGGATGCACAACTTTGAGACTCACTCTAAAACTAGAGATGGCGAAGTAAAACTTGCATCTGCTTTTGTAGTTTGTAACTTTACGGCATCTAGCAAGACACAAAAATCACTTCTAAGACACGATGATGTAGTAACTCTTTTTCATGAGATGGGTCACGCTATCCATCATCTTCTTAGTGAAGTTGGCGAGGTTGAAGTGAGCGGTGTAAATGGAGTGGAGTGGGATGCAGTTGAGTTTCCATCTCAGTTTTTAGAAAACTTTGCTTATGAGCCAAAGGTTTTAAAACTCTTTGCATCTCACTATGAGACAAAAGAGGTGTTGCCAGATGAGATGATAGAGAGACTTGTGCGCGCTAAAAACTTTATGTCAGCATCGCAAATGCTTCGTCAGTTAGAGTTCTCTCTGTTTGACTTTAAACTCCACTCTGAGCTTTATAGTGGAGATAGTATTCAAGCCCTGCTAGATGCTATAAGGGAAGATACCGCACTTATAAAACCACCCGCATATAACAAGTTTCAAAATGGTTTTTCGCACATCTTTGCAGGCGGATATGCGGCTGGATACTACAGTTATAAATGGGCGGAAGTTTTAAGTGCTGATCTATTTTTTAGCGTGGTTGATGATGGGATTTTTGACTCTAAGATAGCCAGAGCTTATCTTGATATTGTCCTAAAAGGTGGAGGAGCAAAGAGCATGGATGAGTATTTTAGAGCTTTAATGGGTAGAGAACCAGATGCACAGAGCTTGTTGAGATTAAATGGAATCATCTAGTGAGACACCTCTTTTTACTCTTTGCTCTTCTTGGCACACTCCTTGGAGATAGGGTTTTGAGCATCGCTTCTTATAATGTTGAAAATCTTTTTGACTTAGAGCAAAAAGGTTACAAATACAAAGAGTATGAGCCAAATACAAAGAGTAACTGGAATCAAAAAACTTATAAGATAAAACTACAAAACATAGCAAAAGTTATAAAAGAGTTAGATGCAGATATCATAGCTTTACAAGAAGTTCACTCACTTGTTGCTCTAAAAGATCTTCGTTTTACACTAAAGAGAGCTGGACTTTACTATGAGTTTTATAAGATTGCAGATAAGAAAAACACAGCTATAAATGTAGCGATTTTAAGTAAATATCCCTTTGTCTATACCAAAGAAGTAGAGGTTACAAAAACTTACAAATATAGAAATATCTTAGAAGCAAAGTTCAAGATAGATGGCGTAGAGTTTTACCTCTTTGCAAACCATTGGAGTGCAAAGTCAAAACCTGAGAGTGCAAGAATTCTCTCAGCTAAACTCTTAAGAGATAGGGTTGAGCAGATTGGATATGATAAAAACATCATTCTTGTAGGAGATTTTAACTCTGACTATGAAGAGTATATAAAGTTTGGGCGCATAAAAAGACTCAATGATACAAATGGAAAAACTGGCATCAACCATGTTCTGCGAAGTATAAAACAGACTCAAAGAGCCAAAGATGCAAAGCATGAAAAAAACAACTTCTACAACCTCTGGTACGATGCAGACCTTGATGATAGATATACTTATATCTACAGAGACAAAAAAGAAGCACTAGATAACATACTAATTTCCCAATCTTTACTAGACAAAAGAGAGATGTTCTACCTTGATGGAAGCATAAAAAACCTAGAAAAAGATTACCTCTTTAAGAAAAAAAATATCTATAGATGGCAAGTCTCAAATGCAAGAATCCCACGACATAAGGGAGAAGGCTACTCAGACCACCTTCCTGTTATGGCGAAGTTTAATCTAAGCACCAATTAATCTCGCCTCGATTATGCTCTTTTAAATACTCATTTGATTTTGAAAATGGTTTTGAGCCAAAGAAACCTCTATATGCACTTAGTGGTGATGGATGTGGTGCTTTTAGGATTAGGTGTTTTTTGGAGTATATGAGTCTATCTTTTTTATGAGAGCCGCTTCCCCAAAGTATAAATACTATGTGTTCATATTCAGATGAGAGTTTTTCTATAACAGAGTCAGTAAACTCTTCCCATCCCCTGCCCTTGTGAGAGTTTGCCTTTGCCATCTCAACGCTAAGCACACTGTTTATAAGTAATACGCCCTCTTTTGCCCAGCTAGTTAAATCTGGCGAGCTTGGCTGATTGCAAGCCATATCATCAACTAATTCAATGAAAATATTTCTTAGTGATGGCGGAGTTTTACACTCTTTTACTACTGAAAAAGCCAGACCGTTTGCTTGAGAGATACCATGATATGGATCTTGCCCGATTATCACAACTTTTACATCTTGTGGTTTAACTAACTCAAATGCTCTAAAAATCTGCTCTTTTGGTGGAAAGATTGTTTTAGTTTTGTACTCATCTTCTACAAATTTTTCTAATCTCTCAAAGTAACTCATCTCTAGCTGCAAAGAGACAAGAGATGCCCACTCTGTTGATTTTATTAATCTTTTTAGCACTCTTTTACTCTTTTGAGAGAGATAAGATAACGTCTCTTATATCATCTTCATCAAAGTATATATTTAGTGCTAATTCATTACTAATTTGAGCTAATAATTTTTTCTTTTTTTCAACTCTTTCATCTTCACTTACTGTGCTTAGAATATTTTTAATTTTTTGCTTGTAATCTGAGATGATTTGTGCTTTTTTTTCTTCTTGGCTTCTAGTAGGAACAGCCTCTTTACTTCTTAAAACAAAAAATATAATAATAACTAAAACAACAATCCCAAAACCCGAGTAAATAATCTCACTATCCATAAAAAACCTTTTTGTAAATAAGAAAGAAGTATATCAGTTTTTAAAAAACTTCTATATCATCTATCTCTTTAGCAGGGGTAAGTTCAAGTTGTTTTTCTGTATTTTTGATAATTTTATCTTTCTCATCTTGGCTCATGTTTGCGTTTAAGAGTTCCAATATGTACTTGATACCATTTGCATTTATCTTTTTTACACTTGCTATGTAGTGAATGAATGCTATGGTTTGTATGTCATTTATGGAGTAGAGTTTTTTGAGGATGCCCTCATGCTTTGGCAACAGCCCTTTATCTTCGTACATTCTAAGCGTTCTACTTTTTGCCCCTAGCATCTCTGCGACACCACTAAGTGGAATAACTGGCTTATCTTTATCTATAAATGACACCCTATTCTCCTAAAATATTTAAGTGTAATTATACACAAAACAGAGCTATTCTTCCTCTTAAAGTATATTTTTTTACACAAATTTATGTCAAAATTTTACACTATTTATGTAATATTATTAGTTATTAAGCTGCTAAACTATACACTAAAAGGGATTCCACACTACTAAAAGGTTTTATTTGAAAATATTATTACTACTTTTTGCTATCTTTATTCTCTTTGGTTTTGCCAATGAGAAAAAAGAAGAGAAGATTGAAAAAGAGCTTTTCGTTCCGCTTATTGAGAGATATATCTTAGATGAGTTAAGAGATATAAGGATAGATCATCATAGGCTTCGTTCCGATGTTGAACAGAGGATTTCCAGAGCTGAAGTGTCTCAAACTGATAGGTCGGCTAGATATATCACAGATACTGTGGGAAATATCTTTTACATCATTGCAGCAGCTACTTCTGTGCTCATTTTTGCAGGCTGGAACTCTCTTAGAGATATCCGAAAAAAGACTGAAGATATTGTAGAAGCAAGGGTTGAGCAAATCACTAAAAAGTACAACGAGAAGCTAGAATCGCTTGAAGACACTCTAACTGAGCAGTCTAAAAAAATCCTAGAGAACCAAAACAAGATTTATAACACTCAGTTTATTCACTCCTTATGGATGCGCTCAAACCTTGAGACAAATCCACAGTCAAGAATAGATATCTACGATGAGATATTAAAACTAAATTCTAATGATGCAGAAGTTTATGCTTACAAAGCTGATGCTGTTTTAGATCTTGATGAGTATGAGTGGGCGTTAAATCTTAGCAACCGCGCTATAGAGATAGATGATAATTACGGCTATGCATATTGGCAACGCTCTTGTGCGAATGCAGAGCTTGGAAACTTAACAGATGCCATAAATGACCTAGAGTTGGCCCTACAAAAATCTCCAAACTTAAAGGATGATGTAGAAGATGAAACATCATTTCATGATATAAAAGAGACAAAAGAGTTTAAAAAGATACTAGCGCAAATAGAAAGGGGATAGATATATGAATATAGAAAAAGCAACATTTGATGAGGCAAAGACTCTTGCAACCTCTTGGCAAAGAGATATTGCAAAAAACAGAATCCGCTCTGAGAAGAAGTTTCATGCCATTATGAAACGACTTCTTAGTGATCCTAGAAACAAAATATTTCTTATAGAACTACTAGACCAAAGCTTCAGATCACATGACAATAACCGCATAGCCAACCAACTAGAATATATCTTTAACAAGTATAATAACACAACTTTTTTTACAGAGTTTGAGCAACTCTTAGTTTGGCTCTTTCGCAATCTTGGCATCTACTTACCAGTTATCTCAGTCCCTCTTTTTATCACTTACTTAAGAGGCGATATAAAAAATATTGTCATTAAAGGCGAAGATAGATCACTAAATGCACATCTACAAAAACGACTAGCAGAGAAGACTAGAGTAAATATCAACATCATCGGCGAAGCAGTTTTAGGCGAAGATGAGGCAAAGACAAGAGTTTTAAAATATATAGCTGCACTAGAGAACCCAAATATAGACTATGTATCTATAAAAATCTCTACAATATTCTCACAAATAAATCCTCTTGCACATGAGTGGAGTGTCCAGCAAATCTCCTTAAGACTTCAAGAAATTTTTAACGCCGCACAGAAAAATAACTCAAAATTTATAAACCTCGATATGGAAGAGTATAGAGATATAAACCTAACTATGGATGTTTTTATCAAAACTCTCTCACTTGATGAGTTTAAAAATCTCCACGCTGGAATAGTTCTTCAAACATATATCCCAGAGACTATAACTCACCTAAAAAGACTATATGAGTGGGCGAAAAAAAGAGTTGATGATGGTGGAGCTAGTATAAAAGTCAGGCTCGTAAAAGGTGCAAATCAGGAGATGGAGCTTACAGAAGCATCACTTCGTGGCTGGGAGTGTGTGACCTACTTAGATAAAGCACAAAGTGATGCAAATTTTAAACTTCTTATGGACTTTCTTATAAGTAAAGAGGTAGCACCCTACATCGTGACAGGTCTAGCATCTCACAATCTTTTTGACTTGGCACTTGGATATATTCTTGCAAAACAAAGAGGCGTTTTAGATGCTTTTAGTGCTGAGATGCTTGAGGGCATGAGCGAGACGGCTTACCATATTTTAAAAGAAGAAGATATCGAGGTTATCCTCTACGCTCCAACTGCAACTTCAAAAACCTTTGCAAACGCTATAGCCTATCTTGTTAGACGCTTTGATGAAAATACAGCAGAGCAAAACTTTTTAAGACATAGTTTTGGACTAGAAGTGGGAAGTGAGGCTTGGGAAATCTTGCTGCGTAGTTATGATGACTCACTTTTGGCACTAAAATCACTTCCACAAGAGCCTTACAGAACTCAAAACAGAAACACAGAGAGTTTTGAGGGTATAAAAAATATTCAAAATTACATTTTTAAAAATGAGAGTGACACAGACTTTACACTTCCTAAAAACCAAATCTGGGCAGATAAGATAAGAGACAAATACAAAAATATCTCAAATAAAGAACCATTAAAAGCCTATATGGTCATAGATGGCAAAGAACGGGAGAGCTTTGAAGTAAAAGAGATTATAGATAAATCTCAATTTAGCCAAAATGTTATCTTAGGTAGATGCTTTATGGCTGAGGAAGATGATTTAAAAGAGGCTCTAAGAGTCGCAAAGAGTGATAAAGATGGTTGGAGCGGACTAAGCTTATATGAGAGGACTGAGGTTCTTATGAGAGTAGCAGATGAGTTTAGAAAAAATAGAGGCGAACTTATAGGAATGGCAGCAGCTGAGCTTGGAAAGGTCTTTAGTGAGACCGATGTTGAAGTCTCAGAAGCCATAGATTTTTTAAATTTCTATCCATATAGTGTGAAAAAATTAAGTGAACTCGAAGGTGTAAAACTAGGACACAAAGGCGTCGGCTTAGTTATAAGTCCCTGGAACTTTCCCATAGCCATAGCAGCTGGAGGAGTAGCAGCTGCACTTGCAACTGGAAACAGGGTTATACTAAAACCATCTTCAGATGCCGTGCTTTGTGCATATATGCTTTGTAAGTGTTTCTGGGATGCTGGTGTTAGTAAAAAGACTCTACAGTTTACTCCAACCGAGGGAGCTTTAGCAGGAGAGCATCTTGTAAAGAGTGAGGATATTGACTTTGTAATCTTTACAGGAAGCGAAGGTACTGCTTATGGCTTGTTAAATAGTCGTCCAGATATTCACCTAAGTGCTGAGACTGGAGGCAAAGATGCAACCATAGTTACAGCACTATGCGACAGAGACCAAGCCATCAAAAATGTGATAGCATCTGCATTTAACAACTCTGGGCAAAAATGTTCAGCTACTTCGCTCTTAGTCTTAGAGAGGGAGCTTTATGAAGATGCGGAGTTTAAAGAGATGCTCGTAGATGCGACCCTCTCTTTAAACGTTGGCTCTGTTTGGGATCTTGAGAATAAAATCAGCACATTAGCAAATATACCCTCAGGCAATCTAAGACATGCATTAGAGCATTTAGACAAAGGCGAGAAGTGGCTCATAACTCCTAGTTACGCCCAAGATGGAAATCCTTATATGCTAAGACCATCTATCAGATGGGGAACTAAAAAGGGTGATTTTTGCCATATGAATGAGCTTTTTGGTCCAGTTTTAAGTGTGATGTGTGCAGAGGATTTAGAAGACGCTATAGATATAGTAAACTCGACTGGATATGGTCTGACTTCTGGGATAGAGTCTCTTGATGAGAGAGAAGTAGAGAGGTTTAAGAACGGCATCTTAGCTGGAAATCTATATATAAACCGCATGACAACTGGAGCTATAGTTATCAGACAACCCTTTGGTGGTATGGGTAAATCGGCCATAGGAAGCGGTAAAAAAGCAGGTGGTTTTAACTATGTTTCTCAATTTTTAAACATCTCTTACGAGGCAGTTAAAGAAGAAAAGTCAGCCTCGCATCCATACTTGAAAAATCTTCAAGAGATTTTAAAAGATGAGGAGACATATAAAGAGATTTTAAGGAGAAGTATCAAAACTAGTGACGCTTTTGCTCACTACTTAGAGAGCGAATTTTTAGCAGAACATGACTATGCAAATATTAGGGGTGAGAGCAATATCATCAGATACTTAAATGTCAAAAAAATGACTCTAGTTATTAGTAGTGATGACTCTCTCTATGAGATACTCTGCTCCATTGCAGCTGCAAAAATGTCTGGTGTAAATCTCCATGTTTCTCTACCAAAGAAGATAGATTCACATGAGCTTTTATGGCTCATGGGCAAAAAAGATTTCTTGCTAGATGCTAACGATTCACTCGCAAATGAGTCTACAGAAGAGTCCATAGAGTCTATGAGTGGATCTCAAAGAGTTAGATATTTAAGCAAAGATAACATTGAAGATGAAATCTATATAGAGTTAGCAAAAGATGCAAAGCATATCGCAAGTGAGCCTTTTATAGCTCATGGGAGGATAGAGCTTATGCACTACTTTTTAGAACAAAGCATCTCTCATAGCTATCACAGATATGGAAATCTAGGACTAAATAGTCTTGATAAAAAGGAGGACAGATAGATGGAAGCACCACTTTTAATTTCATTTTCTCTCTATATGGTATTGATGGTAGGCATAGGGTTTCACTTTTATTTTAAAACTGATGATTTGAGTGATTATGTTTTGGGCGGAAGAGGTTTGGGTCCAGGTGTCACAGCACTGAGTGCTGGCGCATCTGATATGAGCGGATGGCTGCTTTTAGGACTTCCTGGGATGATGTATAGCCAAGGTTTAGTTGGTAGCTGGATTGCTGTTGGACTCTTTATAGGGGCATATTTAAACTGGCACTATGTAGCAAAACCACTTCGTGTTTACACTCACTATCTTAATGATTCCATTACTATTCCTGATTATTTCTCAAACAGGTTTAAAGATAACAAAAACGCTCTAAGGATTATTACAGCTATTGTTATTTTGGTTTTTTATACACTCTATACCTCTTCTGGACTTGTAGGCGGGGCTAAACTTTTTGAAGCGACATTTAACTTAGACTATTCAGTCGCTTTGATAGTGGGTAGTCTTATCATCGTCTCCTACACATTTTTAGGTGGTTATAACGCTGTTAGTTGGACAGATTTTTTTCAAGGCATCCTTATGATGCTAGCTCTCATTATCACACCTATAGTGGTTTTATATGATATTGGTGGAGTAGGTGAAGCTATAAGAGTCATCAATATTCATGAAGCAAAAATGCTAGATATCTTAAGAGGCAGTTCTCTTATTGGCATCATCTCACTCTTAGCTTGGGGACTTGGATATTTTGGTCAACCTCACATTTTAGTGCGTTTTATGTCTATTAGAGACGAAGATGAGATGCATCGTGCAAAAGCTATAGGTATGACTTGGATGGGGCTTTCAATCATCGGCTCACTAGCTGTTGGTTTTTTTGGTTTTGTTTATGTCATAGCAAATGGGGTTGACTTACAAGATAGTGAGAAGATTTTCATAACTCTCTCTCAACTACTTTTCAATCCTTGGATTGCAGGATTCCTACTCGCGGCTATTCTAGCAGCTATTATGAGTACGATTGATTCTCAACTTCTCGTCTCATCTTCTGTTTTAACACAAGATATCTACCATGCACTCTTAAGAGAAGATGCAAGTGATAAAGAGCTTGTTTGGGTTGGTCGTGCTACGGTTATTGCTATTGCGCTCGTTGCTTGGTATATCTCAACAGATGAAAATTCTAGCGTCTTACAGCTTGTCTCTTACGCTTGGGCTGGTTTTGGAGCTGCTTTTGGGCCACTTGTGATTTTATCCCTTTATAATAAAAACATAACAAGAACTGGAGCGATGGCGGGGATGATTGTTGGATCTCTTACTGTTATCATCTACAAAAATTTAGAAGGTGGCATATTTGACCTATATGAACTTCTACCAGGATTTGTCTTTGCGTGGATTGCTATTTTAGTATTTAGTAAGGTTGGTGAGAGTGCATCAGATGAGTCTAAAGAGATCTTTCAAGAGGTTCAAGAGAAGTTGAGATAGAAGAGGATGAGTGTAAATAAGAGTTTAATTACTCTTATTTACCATTTGCTAGTCTGTTTAAAGTCTCAATTATCTCATCCATCTTATCACTTATTAGGCTTACTTCATCAGAGATGTCATTTACCTCACTAGCGTTAGAGTTGAGTGCATCTGAGCTCTCACTAATGGACTGAATCAGAACATTTGTAGTAGCAGATGTCTCAGCTAGAGACTTTTGAGTCCTCTCAGCTAGCTTTCTTACTTCATCAGCAACGACTGCAAAGCCGCGACCATGTTCACCTGCACGCGCCGCTTCTATGGCTGCATTAAGCGCAAGTAAATTTGTCTGCTCTGCTATCTCACCAATATTTGATAAAATATCTTTAGTCTCATTTGCGCTTGATACTAGATGCTGTAGATTGTTAACCATCTCATTTTCTTTTTGAGAGACGCTATGTATGCGGGTTACAGCTGAATGTATCATATCTTTAAGCTCTATAATCGTTGTATTAGTTATGTCGCCAATAGTCTCATTTAGTTTTACAGATGTTTGCATGATTTGAGTCTGCTTATCTACATTTTCTTGCTCCATATCACCCAGAGCTTGACCTAAAAGATTGATATTGTTTAACAAATCAGCCATCTTTGCCTCAACATTTACTTTGCTTCTTGGAGTAAAATCTCCATTTGCATAACTCTTTAGGGTTGAGATAGCATTATCAAGATTTTTCTCTGATGCTACGAGCATATTGTTCATACTGTTTCTAAGAACATGAACATATGGTGTTTTAGTATCAGCATATACTCTACAAGAAAAATGCCCTCTTGAGACTTTATCAGCTAGTAATACCATCTCTCCAGCTACTCTTGTATCTTCTACTATTGTACTTTGATATGTAGTTACTATTTTATTGAAGTTTTTTTCTCCCTCATCAGTCGTGTTTAAATCTATCTCTACCTTATTTCTCTTAAACTCCATAAGCTCAATTAAATCTAATCTTCTTGCATTGACTTTACTATTTTGTGAGTTATTTTGCATACTCATAGCAATACTTACTCCAAACAATATTAGAGCTAAAACAGCTTGAACGAAGCTTGAGCTGGTTAAAAACAGAGATGCTATTAAGACTACGAAACCTATAGAAATGACTACTATTTTTTGTGTATTGTTCATTTTTTTCCTATCTCAGTGTTTTATAATGTGCTTGGGCACTCTCAATCTCTTCTTTAGAAGGCTTTCTTCTACACGACATGTACATCGTTTTTTTTGAAACTGCATCCACCATAGGATAAACTGTTGCATAAACCCAGTAATATCCGCCATCCTTAGCCTTGTTTTTTATATAACCATCCCAAACTTTTCCAGCCTGTATAGTGTTCCACAGATCTTTAAAAGCTGCTTTTGGCATATCTGGATGTCTAACTAAGTTGTGTTGTTTACCAACCATCTCTTCAATAGTATATCCAGCCAATTTACAAAAATCATCATTTGCAAATAGTATAATGCCCTTCTCATCTGTTTGAGAGACCAAAAAATCATCATTTTTTAGTGTATATTCTTGCATTATTCCTCTTTTTTTGTGAATTTCAATCTAATCTCTATACTATATCAGAGAAATGACAAAACCTTATTGTAGATTTCAAAATGTTTACATATCTTTTTTTAAGTTTAAATTCTTGACTCAAATTGTAACTTATTAGTTAAATTAAACAAATATAGTCATAATATGACAATATTAAAACTATGGAGAAACATCATGCTAGAACAAAACATTATATTAATCCAAGCCGTGTTATTTCTATCTCTATTTGGAACTATGTTTATTATCTCTTACTTTATTACAAAAAAAGATGCGAAGAAGTTTGAAGATAAAAACTCGTTAGATAAGAGAAGAAAGGCTGTACAAAAACGAGAGTTGGTTGATACCTTTTTAAATAGTTCTATAGTGAAAATCATAGGAAAAGATGCATCACTTAAAGAACTCTCAAATAAACTAAACAAAGGTGCTATCAATAAAGAGGAGTACAATATTTTAAAAGAGTCTCTTACAGCTAGTTAAAATTACTCTTTACATATTAATAAGCTTCAAAAACAGCCCTTTCTTTCACAATCTATTGTAAATATAAAATAGTTACATTATAATAAGAGCAAATTTATCACAAAATAGTAATATTTTTGTCTCAAGGGGCTTTTTATATGAATAAGCACAGTATTCTCGTCGTAGAAGATGATGAGATAACAGCACTAAACTTAAGTTTATCACTTCAAAAACATGGATATCAAGTTCTCGCAGTCTGCGACAACTCCATTGATGCAATGCAAAAGATTAAACAGTACAAACCAGATATTGCTATCATTGATATCTCTCTTGATGAGAGCAATGATGGTATAGAACTAGCAAAAGATGTACGCCAAAAATATAATATTCCTTTTATTTATCTAACTTCATATAGTGATGATGAGATAATCTCCCAAGCAAAACTCACAGAACCATATGGCTATATCGTAAAACCTTTTGATCCAAACTCTCTTCACGCAACTATCCAGATGGCTATCTTTAAGTATGAGATGGAAAATGAGAGAAAAAACAACTTAGACTCACTAAAAGTAGACAAGCTAAACTTAGAAAAATTACTCTATGCAAGAAGATCAGCAGATAAGCCGGTAGTTTGCTTTGGGGATAACTATCATCTTGATATATCAATTTGCGAGACTTTTTATAATGACAAAAAGATAAAATTAACAAAAAAAGAGAACGCTTTTTTGCGCCTTTTAGTAGCTCAATTAGGTATTGTTGTAAGTTTTGAGCAAGCTATGAAATATGTTTGGGATGAAAATGGAGCTACTGAAAATAGCGTTCGCACTCTAGTTTGGAGACTAAGAAACAAACTAGAAACTGACATTATAAAAAATGCTTCTGGCATAGGCTACTATATAGAGGAGTAACAGAGGAGGCTCTTTTCCTTTTAACTTCACTCTATAGCAAAAAAGCCTCCTCTGCTAGAGAATGCTTATCTGCTCAACTCTGTTTTTTATATCCATAAAAATCGCTTCATAGTTATACTCACGATTTTGAGCCTTAGCCATTTTCTCCATCTCACTAGCACTTTTTTGAAGCTCCTCAATCCTAAAATTTCCACTAGAACCTTTTATGGAGTGAGCACTTAATGCGATTTCTTTGTAATCTCTTATATGGATAGCATCTTGGAGTTTTGGTATCTGAGTTTTCATTTTTTTGATAAAAAGAGTAAGGAGTAAGATAAGTTCATCTTCATTTAACTTTAAATCTTCTTTTAGTTTTGTAGCATCTAGTCCTACTATACTCTCTTGAAATTCAGTTGGTAGTTTAACCTCTTTAGATTCATCCTCTTTTAAGTATAGTTTAAAAACTCTCTCAAGCTCTTTTAAAATAATAGGCTTACCTAAAAAAGAGTCAAACCCACTAAGAAGTCCCCTCTCTCTTGCTCCCTTTATAACATTTGCAGTAAGTGCTGAGACCGGAGTATGTTTTAGCCCTCTTTTTTTCTCATAAATAGCTATCTGTTTTACAGCTTCACTTCCATCCATTAGTGGCATCTGCTCATCCATAAGTATCAAATCATAATTATTTTTTTTGTATAGCTCAAGTGCTTCAAGTCCATTATTAGCCATGTCAAAACTCAAAGAGTATTTATTTAGAAGTATCTTTACAAGTTCTTGATTTGCTTCATTATCCTCAGCTACTAAGATATGACCCTTAAATTTTATATTAGAGTGTTTTTTATGTGGTATGTATGAGTGGGGATTTAAAATTTCATCAAAAGCAGCCCTTATTTTAGAACAGTAGAGCGGAAAACTAACAGAAGTTATGTTGTCATACTTATCATAATCATCATTTGGTTCATTTACTAAGGCTATAAACTTTTTTTCTGAACGAATCGCCATATTTATAAACTCTTTATCTACATCTTCTTGCACAAAAAGAGCTATATCAAACTCCTCTTCTATGGAGTTTATTTTTTTTGTATTCATCTCAAAGGCATCTGCATATCTTAAAAAAGAGTTCTCTTTATATGCATTTTTACTCTCTTTTGAACATACGGCTATCTTTAGGGCTCTAAACTCACTTACATCTTCAAACAGTGGACATAATGAACTTTTAGCTTCTACAGGAATTGTAAGAGTAAACTTGCTGCCAACACCATAAATAGACTCAACATCAACGCCTCCTTGCATATGTTGTGCTAACTGATGACAGATAGAGAGACCTAGTCCAGTTCCACCTGTTGAGTTTTTTAGCTCACAATGTTGCGCTTGGGCGAAGGCTAAAAAGATATTTTCCACATCCTCTTCTGCTATGCCTATACCGCTATCACTTACGCTAATACTTAAAATACCTTCCTTACAAAAAGACTCAACACTTATATGCCCACCACTTTGAGTAAACTTTATGGCATTACTTAGAAAGTTTGATAAGACTTGCTTCATTCTAAGTGCATCAGCGTAGAGCTCTTTTGGGATATGCGGGTCTATAAAAGAGGTTATAGTGATATTTTTTGCATTTGCACTTGCAACAAAAAGTTCCATTGTATGACTTATCTCATCATGAAGTGAGAAGATTTTAGGCTCTATAGTAAACTCTCCACTTCTTAGTTTTGAAAAATCCAAAATATCATTTATGATGCAGAGTAGATTTTCACCACTATTTAGGATGATATCAAGATAGTTTCTATGTTTTTTAGAAACATCTTCATCTATAAGAAGATTTACAAAACCAAGTATCGCATTTAGTGGCGTTCTTATCTCATGCGACATATTTGATAAGAAGTACTCCTTTGCATGCGATGCTTTATCTGCCTCTTGTCTCGCATCTATAAGCTTTTTAAAAATAGTATCTGTATAGTATTTTAGTATGCCTCTAAAATTCTTATCAAAAACAAAAGAAATCTCATTTGACATCTCCCTAGAATCGAGCTTTTGATCATAAGAAAACTCTATCATAGATCTACGAAAATGACTACAAATCTCAAAGAGTTCATCTGCACTAATCTCTCTATCTTTTAGATAGCTCAAAAGTCCCTTCATAATAGGACAATTTCCAATCTTTAACTCTCCTGCAATAACCCCCATAAAATAATCAAAAACTTCACTAGCATACTCTTGTAAAAAAAACTCTCTATCTATCTTATGCAACTCTAAAATCTGCTGTGTTGAGTCATAGGAGAGCCACTGCAAAAGTATCTGTTGTTTAGAATTTATAAATATCTCTTGCGCTTGAAACAAGTTTGGAATCCTCATCTTCATATTTCTGCCTACTTTAAAATTTTGCTTAATATCTCAAATGTATTTTTTGAGATATTTGGAGTCTTTTGTACTCTTAAAAGTTCTTGCTTCATAAGATGCTTGTTTTGGTCATTTAGTCTATCGTAAATCTTAAATGCAGATGCAAGAGCTGATGCCATCTGTGCATTTATCTTATCTATCTCTATGATTTTATCTGCTACAAAAGCGTATCCTGAGCCATCAATAGCGTGAAAATATTTATAGTTTCTTGCAAATACACCAACAAGAGAGCGAACTAGATTTGGAACTCTTTTATCATAAACCTCATCATCTTGTAAAGCTATAACACGAAGCAACACTCCCTCTCTTTGTGAGGCTGCTATGATGGAGAAGTACTTATTCATAACTAAAGTATCATCTTTGTATCTTGCATAAAAGTCATCTAAGGCAAGGCCTCCCTCATGACTTGTGATGTTCTCAAGCGCGTCAAGAGCTACAACTCTATCTGTCATGGTAAGTGATTCTTGGTACTGCTTATATGCTAAGTCTATAACCTCTCTACTCTCTAGGCTACAAAGCAGTCTCAAAGCTCTGTTTTTTAAGGCTCTCTCTCCAACGCTCACTGCATCTAACTCTTTGTTTTTTGGTTTATGATGGAGCTTGTAAATATCAAGAAGTTTCCCTCTAAACTCTGTGGCTATCTCACGCTCTAATCTCTCTTTAGCTTTATAAAGAGGAGCAAAATCAACCACTTTTTGTCTTTGCATCAAGTTAGAGATAGATGGAAGCTCAAGCAGAAGTGCCTTATATGAAAGCTCTACATCTAAGTCTAAAACATATCCATAAGAGTCTAAAAACTCCGCATCTAGCTCTGCACTATCCATAAGTTTTTCTATAGTCTCTACTGCAAAAGATTGAGCTGATTCATACCTTACAAAACTATCTTTGTCGTGCTTCATCAAAAATGCGTATTCATTTCTCTCTTGCTTTACGATGATTGGCGCACTAAAGCCACGGTTTATGGACAAGTAAGGCTTTGCATCAAGTCCGTCAAAAACAAAACTCTCCTGCTCTTTTGAGACTATTAGCATCTCCTCTTTAATCTCTTTGCCATCAGAATCAATAAGCCCAATAATTAGCGGAAAATAAAAAGGCTCCTGTTTAGACCCATCAACCTTGTTTGGTATAACCTGCTTCAAATCAAGCGTGTAAGCCCCATCAGAAAATGAATCCTTAACCTCTAAGATTGGCGTGCCTGATTGATGGTACCATCTCTTAAACTGTGTAAAATCAACTCTCATTTGTTTATCAACCTCGCTCATAGCCCATAAAAAATCACCAGTTCTTACAGCCCTTCCATCAAAAGTCTTAAAGTATAAGTCCATCGCCTCTCTAAACTTACTCTCGCCTAAAAGAGTGTGCAACATTCTTATAACTTCTGCACCTTTTTCATAGACTGTTGAAGTGTAGAAGTTGTTTATTGAGATATAAGAATCTGGCTGAATTGGATGAGCCATAGGAGATGCATCTTCTATAAATTGTCTCTCTCTTAAACCTTTAACATCTTCGATGCGCTGGACCTCTTGTGAGTTTAAATCTGCTGAGAAACACTGGTCGCGAAAGACTGTAAGTCCCTCTTTTAGAGTAAGTTCAAACCAGTCACAACAAGTGATGCGGTTTCCCGTCCAGTTATGAAAATACTCATGAGCTATAACACTTTGTATCCCCATAAAGTCAGCATCTGTAGCCTTATCCTCATCTGCTAAAACATAGTGTGAGTTAAAGATATTTAAGCCCTTGTTCTCCATAGCTCCCATATTAAAACTATCAACTGCTACGATATTATAAACATCTAAATCATACTCTCTACCGTATTTCTCTTCATCCCAAATCATCGCATCTTTAAGTGATTTCATAGCATAAAAACACTTCGACTCAGCGCCCTTGTCACAGTAGATATTTAGCTCAACTTCTGCTTTAGATGCTGTTATAAACTCATCGCTTATAACTCCCAAATCACCAGCTACTATGGCAAAAAGATATGATGGTTTTGGATGTGGGTCAAACCAAGTAACTCCGTGTCTAGCGTCCATCATGTCATGGCAACTCTGCTTATTTCCATTACCTAAAAGTACTGGATATCTCTCTTTGTCAGCCACGATTGTAGTAGTAAAGACGCTCATAATATCTGGGCGGTCTAAGTATGGAGTTATCCTTCTAAAACCTTCTGGCTCATTTTGCGTACAAAATATTGTGCCTGATTTGTAAAGCCCTTCTAGCTCGGTATTGTTTTGTGGATAGAGCTTGTTTTTTATCTTTAGTGAAAATGAGTTTGGGACATTAAAAACAGTGAAACTCTCTTCTTTTATCTCATAACGAGTATCAGTTAGCTTCAAGTCATTTAGATAGACTTCAAGAAGTTCTAACTCTTGAGAGTCAAGCTTTATATGCTTTTCTTGAGCATCTAGTTTGTTTATCTCCATAGTGTTTGTAACGAGTACAAACTCTTCAAAAAGCTCAAAGTAAAGCTCACAACTCTCTACTTCAAACCCACACTCTTTATAATCTTTTAAACAAATAACACTCATCTCGCTCATAGCTTTTCTCTTTTTTTAGAGTAATAATAGCATAAGAGTTTTAGATGTAATTGAGTCTTAGATTTTTGTGTTTTTTAGGCGCAGTGCATTTACTATAACAGAGACTGAACTAAAACTCATCGCAGCCGCTGCAATAACAGGCGATAGTAAAATTCCAAAGTATGGGTAAAGAACTCCTGCTGCTATTGGAACACCTGCACTGTTGTAAACAAAGGCAAAAAATAGATTTTGTCTGATATTTTTCATAGTAGCACGGCTCAATTTCAGAACTTTTAAGATTGAGAGCAAATCGCCTTTTATCAAAGTGATGCCAGCACTCTCAATGGCTACATCAGTTCCAGTGCCCATAGCGATACCAACATCAGCTTGTGCCAAAGCAGGAGCGTCATTTATCCCATCTCCTGCCATTGCCACAACTGCACCTTTTTCTTGTAACTCTTTAACTATTTTTGCTTTGCCATCAGGCATGATGCCAGCGTGAACATCATTGATGCCGAGTTTTTTAGCAACTGCTCTTGCTGTTGTTTCATTGTCTCCACTTATCAAAACAACTCTAATGCCCTCTTTTATAAGCTCTTTTATAGCCTCTGCACTCGTAGCTTTTATGGGATCTTCAATCCCTAAAATGGCGCAAAATTTGGCATCTACAGCCATAAAGATAACACCCTTGCCCACTTCTCTTAAAGACTCTGCTTCTTTTGTGATGTTTTGTGTAGATACTCCTAAACTCTCTAAGAAGCTCTCACTTCCAAGTGCAATTTTTTTACCTTCTATCTCGCCCTCGATGCCTTTTCCAGTAATAGATTTAAAGTTCAGAACCTCACCTAGCTCTACATCACTCTCTTTAGCATGCTCAACTACTGCTTGTGCCAAAGGGTGCTCACTAACCCGCTCCAAACTCGCAGCATATTTTAAAATACTTTTCTCATCAAAACCATCTTCTACTAAAAAGCTTGTAACTTTTGGTTTTCCAAGTGTCAGAGTTCCTGTTTTATCAACTATAAGCGTATCAACTCTCTCCATAGTCTCGAGCGTTTTTGCATCTTTTATTAAAATGCCAGAGAGTGCGGCTCTACCAGTTCCTACCATAATTGAGATAGGAGTAGCTAGTCCTAGGGCACATGGGCAGGCGATGATTAAAACCGCTACTGCGGATACAATAGCATAAGCCAAACGAGGCTCTGGTCCAAAGATATACCAAACAAAAAATGCTAATATTGCGGCTATTACAACTGCTGGAACAAAGTAGCTAGAGACCTTATCTGCAAGTTGCTGAATTGGTGCACGGGAGCGTTGGGCTTTTGATACCATCTCTACTATTTGAGCAAGCATAGTATCACTGCCAACTTTTTGCGCCTGCATGATTAGAGTGCCATTTTCATTTAAAGTCGCGCCTATAAGCTGATCGCCTTTGGTTTTTGACACTAAAATAGGCTCTCCTGTAATCATAGACTCATCAAGATTACTACTTCCTTCTAAAACTACTCCATCTACAGGGATTTTCTCGCCCGGTTTAATCCTAAGCTTATCTCCAACATGAACAAACTCAAGACTAATATCTTCCTCACTTCCATCTGCATCTATGCGGTGGGCTTGTTTTGGTGCAAGATTTAAGAGTGTTTTAATCGCACTATTTGTTTTACTTCTAGCTCTTAACTCTAAGACTTGTCCTAACAAAACCAAAGTCGTAATAACAGCTGCCGCTTCAAAATAGACATGAATTAAACCATCTTCGGTCTGCATGAGAGGAGGAAAAAGACTTGGCAGAAATAGTGCAAAGAGACTATAGATATATGCAGCACTCACACCGATGGCGATAAGTGTAAACATATTTAAGTTCCATGTTCTTATAGAGTTGTATCCTCTTACAAAAAAAGGCCAGCCGCCCCAAAGAACTACGGGAGTTGCAAGAACAAAAAGAAACCACTGGATGCTTAGCATCGAGATAGCACTAGGCAGAAGTTGTGGTGCTAAATCACTTGTCATAGAGACAACAAAAACAGGGATAGATAGGGCTAAACTAATCCAAAATCTCCTGCTCATATAGTCAAGTTCATCTGTGTCTTCTTCTATCTGGGCTACCATAGGCTCTAGTGCCATTCCACATTTTGGACAAGACCCTGGGGTATTTTGACGAACCTCTGGATGCATAGGACAAGTATAAACATCATCTTGTTTTTTAGAATAATCCACCTGACAACACTCTTTTATCTCTTGACTCATAACACACCTCCTACTTTATAGCGTCTCTCTTAGCCTTATACTCTTCTTCAGAAATTTCACCCTTTGCATATCTTTGATCAAGAATATCTCTAGCTGATAAATCCCTTTTTTTATTAGCATTCATAAAGTATATCAATGCTCCAATAAAGAGTAATGGTATCAACCAACCTAACCACATTCCAAGTCCACCCATTCCATAATCAC
>Ga0265293_10003861_pt1 | contig 27245 bp, 23 predicted proteins | sample Munlanlewell138R_FD_192505 | JGI IMG/M metagenome (GOLD analysis project Ga0265293, IMG submission 192505) | Leachate microbial communities from a municipal landfill in Southern Ontario, Canada - Leachate well 138R | ecosystem: Engineered > Solid waste > Landfill > Unclassified | place: Canada...
CTTAGCGAAAGTCCTGCCAAACAAACCGCAAAAGTCATAAGCAACCTTTTAATTGTTTTATATCTTACTCTCGGCATAATTCCTCCGAGTTCGCGCTTACTTTCATGGAAAGAGAGTTTGGTCTCACATCTTGTTCAAATATTTCCTTAAGCAAGTCGCTCGCATTTTTGACCAAGCGGTCGCCCGGTTTTCCTACCAGCAAAATATGTTCAAGATTTATTCTTGCTTCTTCAAACTTACCCTGTCTTCTTTTTAAGATGGCTAAATTGAATCTCGCGGGAAGATGATCGGCAACTTCAATAGCAGCCTCATATTCTGATGCGGCTAAGTTTTCCCAATCTGTATAGTCCCCGGGGAGTCCCTCTAAAAAGCGCTTTTCATAAGCAACAGCGAGCAAAAACCTTGCCTCTTGAGAAGCCGGGCGTAACTTAACTGCTTTTCTGTATGCCCAAATGGCTTGCTCATATTCGGTTCGCTTTAAGTATTGATTTCCGTCTTTTATCCAAGATTCATATTTGCGGCCGCTATTGCTGAGTAATGTATAAAAGTTTTGCTCATCACCCCGTTGTTCAATAGGCGCAATGCCCATCGAAATTTCCGGGATTCTGCTTTTAGCAGCCATATAAGCCTTTGCCGTCGGCACAAAAGCAGCCGCAATTATTATTACTGTTATTAGTCTGAATTTGTTCATAGTTGCCTTCTTCTTAATACAATTCGGCATTTTATGAACAAAGGCTGAGAAGTTTTATTTTATTATATTTTCCCTTTGACAAAAACCCCCCGAAAGCCTTAAAAACTTTCGGGGGGCATAAAACTGTTTAAATTAAAGGAAAAAATCAGAAAATCATGTCTTCCATTGCTTCGTCGAGCATTGCGCCGGCTTCTGAATCAACAACATCTTTTGAATAAACTATTTCAGAGATTAACAACTGACGAGCTGTCTCAAAAAGAGACTTATCCTTGCTGCCAAGCGGCTTAAGCAAGCTCCTTCTGCAAAGCAGTCTGTAAACTTTCGCGACTTGGCACAAATCGCCGCTTTGAATTTTTTCAAGATAATCTCTGTATCTCTGATGAAAGCTCTTGCTTTCTTCTTCTTCTTCTTCAGAAAAACTCTCGCTCAATGAGCTGAAAACATCATCAATGTTAGCGTCTTTGTTAATTGTTCTCAGTCCGACCTTTTCGGCCATATCAACGGGAACCATGACCTGGCCAAGGTCACTGTAGGGGAAGTCAATCACGTAATAGCTTAAAAGCCTGCCTCTCACCTGTCTTTTATCTATATCTTTCAAAATTCCTGCACCATGAATTGGGTGTACGATGGGGGCTCCGACTTCAAAACTACTAGTCATCATTAAAATACTCCTGAAATATAATTATCAAGCCTGCATCAACAATATGCAGTTAACACCGGTCGAAACGACAAAAAACTGTCGCTTCGACCGTATTTGCCTAAAAGCCTTTGTAAAAAGAAACTATTACTTGGCTTTTTTGGCGGGCGCAGCTGCGGCAGGTGCGGCAGCGGCAACAGCAGGAGCCGCTTCGTCAGCAGCTTCTTCTTTAACCTCAGAAACGCGGCAAAGAGCGATTTTGGGGTTGGTAATAACGGTAAAGCCTTCGGCCTTAATGTCAGATACGTGCAAAGAGTCGCCCGCATCAAGACTGTCAATGTTCAATTTGATAACATCGGGAATTTTATTGGGAAGACATTCAATCTTAACTTGGTTAAGAATTGAAGTGAAAATTCCGCCCGATTTTTTGCCGATCGGGGTTCCGACGTATGAAAGTTCAACATCGATCTTAATGGGATGATCCATTGAAACTGCCTGAAAATCTACATGCTCATATTCATGAGAAAGAGGATGTTTTTGGCTGTCTCTGACGATAACTGTTTTTTCTTCAGAACCAAATTTAACGTTAATCAAACTGTTTCTGTTGATTTTTCTAAGTTTATTGATCTCATTTTTGTTGATTGCACAATGAATAGGATCTACATCTTTTCCATATACAACCGCAGGAATGAGGTTTTTAACTCTCAGTTTTTTCGAATCTTCTTTACCGACTTTGTTTCTTACTTCAGCGTTTAATACTAACTCTGCCATAGAAATCTCCTATTATTTGAAATGGTTCTATAATTGTAGCACATTTTAATTAAAACGTCAAACTGCCCCAATCTTACCATTCCGAAAACGTAAAGAGCACAATTAGTATATTATTTCATTTTGAGCAAACGAGCACTGTTCAAAACAACAAAAACAGGCCCCAAATTATGCGCAACAGCACCCATTACAGGAGAAACAATCCCCATAGAGGCCAACGCCATAAGTATAAAGCTAAAACCCGCCCCAATAAAAATATTCTGGGTTATAATACTTTTCGTTATTTCTGAAAGCTCAAACATCTTCACAATGCTCTCAAGATTTTCACTGTTCAAAGTAATATCAGAGTTCTGAACGGCTATATCTGAACCGCCTCTCGCAACCGCAACACCGACATCACCGGCTTTTAATGCCAATGCGTCATTAATGCCATCACCGACAAACATGACCTTGCGCCCCTCAAGCTTTTTACTGTTAACAAAATTTAGCTTATCTTGAGGCAGACACTCTGCAACCGTTTTATCAACATTTAAAAATTCACCTACGATATCGGCGATTTCTTTTTTATCCCCCGTGAGTAGGATTATCTCATTAACTCCTTTTTCTTTTATCTTAAAAATTGTCTCTTTCATTTCAGGCCTCGGACGGTCAGAAAATAAAATTCTGCCCAAAATGCGCCTTCCGTCTGAAACCCAGGAAGTTATTTTATCTGTTTCACCCAATGTTGTTTCAGCGTCAACACCTATTTTATCGCGGATCCAAGACAGTTTTCCAAGATAGGACTTAGAACTTTCGCTAAAAGCCTCAACTCCTTGCCCATGATATTCTTTCTGATATTTTGAAACCTGAAGCTTTATCTTTTTTTCGTGCAAATACGAAACTATCGCAGCCGATACCGGGTGGATAGAACCACAAGCGCATATCCCGGCTATTTCAGCGAGTTTTTCTTCTTCAACACCATTTTCAGGCTCAACCTTTTCAACTTCGAGACAACCGAGCGTAACGGTACCGGTTTTGTCGAATATTACTGTGTCTACATCAGAAAGAACCTCAAGAAAAGCTGTATTCTTGATCATAATGCCATATTTCGAAGCTCTGACAAGAGCCGCTATCATTGCCGTAGGACTTGCAAGAACAAGCGCGCAAGGGCAGCTTATAACCATTACCGCAACAGCCCGTTCTACATCGCCGGACATAAACAAAGTAATTGCAGCGATCATTATTACGAACGGAAAATATAGATCAAGATATTGCTCTATAACTTTAATAATCGGGGCCTTGGAATTTTCTGCCTCTTCGAGCAAAGCCGCTATTTTACTGAATACCGTATCAGAAGGAAGCTTCGTTACCTTTATAAAGATTTTTCCGCTTATGTTTATCGTTCCCGCAAAAACATTAACACCACCATAAACATCAACCGGAACAGACTCTCCGGTAATCGGAGCCTGGTTTACAAATGTCTCACCATCTGTAACAGTTCCGTCGGCCGCTATAGTCTCACCCGGATAACAAGCTATTAAATCTCCGACTTTTAAGTCTTCCGCTTCGACAAAGATCTCACGACCATCATCCACCAGCCTGGCTTTAGTGTTGTGAAGCTTTTTCATTGCCGCTATGGCTTCTCCAACCCCTATAATTCCTTTTTCTTCGAGCAAATGCCCGGCAACCATTATAATAGGAATTATGGCGGCAGTTATAAAGTCGCCTTGAAGCATAGAAGCAAGGATTGCCAAAGAAACCAGCTGTTCCGTCATAAACTTAGGCTGTCTGCTGAACAACCCTTTCGCACCCTCATAAAACACGGGTAAAGCAACAGATAAAGCTCCTATCGCCAAAATCAACTCTGAAAATTGGACTTGTTCAGGAAAAAAGTAGCGACTGCTTAATCCCGTAACTGTCAATACTCCTGCAAAAACAGAATTTGCAAGCCTTATCCTAAGCAACTTATTTAAACCTACTCTATGTTTTTTCTCAGCCTCGTCTTTTGTAAGCTTTAATTCAGTATTCATCAGAATATCCGTCAAAAGTCGGTTGAGGCAAATAATCTTGCCCACCCTGCCGAACGTTTTGTCCTCCGTTTATAACAGTTTTAACAGCAGCTTTGCTGTTTTCTGACGATGGATACAGCACCAAGCTCTTAATATTCTTCAACACTGTTTTTCGTGTGTTCTCAAGCATTTCTGCCCGCACTTCAACAGGATTCTCATTATACGCTTTCAACATTTTCAAAAACCTGCCTGCCTCACCCTCGGCCTTTGCTAAGGTTGCTTCATAGTATGATTGCGCTTCGCTTATGTATGTATATGCATTACTCTTTGCGCGGGGTATTTTTTCTTCCCTTATGCTTTTTGCGTTATTGATAAAATTTTTCCGGTCAATAAATGCGGAATTCACAACTTCAAATGATTCTTTTAAATAGTTAGGCGGCGCAAGTTCTTCAATTTCTGTTTCCAAAATAGTTAAGCCCAGCTGCATTTTATCAGCCTTAGATTGGATTTCGTTTTTGACCGCAACAGCAAAATCAGATTTGTCGACAGTCAGTAAGCCGTCTATAGAAAATTGCGCCGCAGCCTTTGTCATTTCTGAAACCGCTAAATCATTAATTATGCTGTCAAAAAAACGAATCGGGTCTGATGAACCCAAAACCGCTTTTACGGGGTCAGAGATTTTATATTTTATTAAAACCACAGCCTGACAAATGTTTTCGTCACCGCTAATGCAATACCCCTCAGAAACCGGATCAATAGTGCTTGAAGCAACCTGATCATCTGCCAGCTTAATGGCCGCCAACTCAGAAACCCTCACTTCACGCACCTGCATAACCGGCACTTTAATTACTTCGTCGAACGGCTTTGGAAGAGCCGGCACCCAGCCCGGCAGATGAATTTGCTCCGCAGCCGTCTCGCCGCAAAGCTTTCCCATTCTTATTATTAAAGCAACTTCATCGGGGTTTACCACAGTCACACCCGAAAAAAAATAACCTATAAAGACAAAAGCCATAAAAATCTTTAAAAGCGCCATAAAATCGTTTATGGTCTTATAAAGCGATTTTACATGTTTTTTGTTCTTTTTCATTTTATTCTCCGCTTAAAACATTAAACGGCGGTTGATCACTCCTAAGCACAAAAACAGCATTGTTATCCACAATTTTTTCCAGCGCCTCTAATGAACGGGTAAATTTATAAAACTCTCTGCCCTGCTTATGAGCGTCAGCATATATCTCAGCCGCAATTTTATCAGCGTTGCCTTTGATTTCGGCAGCTTTTCTGACAGCATCTGCGCTTAATTTTGCAATTTCCAAATCTGTTTCCGAAAGAATGGCAGAGGCTTCCATTCTACCCTCAGCCCTATATTTTGCCGCATATTGCCCTCGTTCCGCGTGCATCTGGTTGAATATTGCCAAAACATTATTTTCGGGATAAGCCAATCTTTTAATGCCTAAACTTACTATTTCTATTCCAAAAGCAGATTTTGCCTTTTCTACTACAGAGTCAAATATCCCGGCTTCAATTTCTTGAAGCTTAAGCTGCTCAGGCACCGTTGAAACCAGGTTTCTGAGCTCATAGTTCCCTAACACGTTGTTCTTAGAACTCGACACCAAACCTTCAATCTTTTCTGTGGCATTATCTATTGTTGCAACTGATTGGATGAATACAAGAGGGTTATCTATTTTCCACACAATGTATGTAAGCAAAATCACAGACTTTTTATCTTTTGTCATGGTCTGAGTAAACTTTGTATTGTAAACTCTTTTACGACAATCAAGAGAATAAACTTTATCGATGGGCCATGGCCATTTAAAATGCAATCCCGGTGTTTCCAAAACTCTTTCAGGTTTTCCAAGATGGGCAACGATGGCTTTGTGTCCCTCGCTTAAAGGAAATGAAAACATAGCGTATGAAATTAGTCCCAGTAACATGATTGCTAATGTTAATCGAAGGGCAAAATGCATATTTAAAACCTTTCCTGATAATTATTGATCGGGCAAATTCAGAATAATACTGTCTTTTTCCCTCATTAAAGCTTTATCGAAAATATACAAATTTTTCGTTTTATATATTCTTTGCATGCTCTCAAGTTTTAATCTGAACGATTCTAGTTCCGGTTCCGAGTTAAAGGGAATTGACCTTCCGATTATTGAATAAGCCTCTCCCGCCGCCCGCTGTATCGAGTCCTGGGCGCCCATCTTCGCTTTCATTTCAACTGAAAAAGCATCTGCCCGATGAAAATGAAGCTTGTGCTCTCTTTCTGTTTTTGCCTTAAGAACATAGGCCGGTTTGTCAATTTGGGCACTTATAATATCTTCGAAAGCTCCGGCCACCTCAAGAGGCGGATGAATTGCCAAAAAGACTACTTCCACAATTTCTATTCCGGCTTTATAAGCATCAATATTTCTTTGCAGTTCTTCTTTGATTTTATTTGCCAACAAAGCTCTGTCTTGACTTATGATATCGTCAAAGGTCGACGACACTGTTGCCAAAGTCAAAAGCTTGTAGGCCGCAGACTGAATAAAGTCATCAGGATTAGCCATCTCGTTTAAATAATTCACAAGATTGTTGATACGATAGTATATTCGGCAATCTATATTTATAAGCTCAACTCCGTCGCCCACAATCAAATTCACGTTGGTTAACGAATGCTGCTTAGCCCAAATCAGATGATTCTGTCTTTCACCGGCTTCAAAGCCCACGTCAATGGTTTTTATCTTTTTTGAATCATTAAAAACAACAGTGGCAAGTGGCCAAGGCAATTTAAAATGAACCCCGGGAAGGGCAGACTTTTTATCTGCTGTCACCCCAAAAGTTTTTACAACAGCCTCTTTGTCGACGGGAACAATAACAATAGATGTAGATATCCAAAAGAAAATCAAAGCACATATAATTGCAGGCTCAAATATTGCGGCAAAATATGATGCCATTTCAGATTTGGAAAGATCTATTCCGAATTTTTCTTCCACAGCAGACACAAAGCTTTTTTTCAAAGTTGCTTCAGAAGATACGGAAGCAATCGTAAACAGCGGTAAAACAGTTTTTAGGGGTTCCTTTTTTATGATTGCAATCATCTTGGCAAAAAGCACAAATAGCAATTCCAAGTTTACTGTAGCTATATAAAAATTGGCCGTGAGCAGTAAATAATCAACCGATAATACAGCATAACCCGATTGCGGAGGACTCAAGTAAAAAGCAGCCACATAAATAAAAAATAAAACTGCCGTAAAACCGGAAATTTTTGAGGCGGCGGCAAAAATAGAGGCTAATTGAATATCTTGCTCATTTTCAGCAACTCGCAAAGAAAAAACGGAATAAAAATACAAAACAACTGCTGCAATTAAGCATATCAAGCGTTGTGAAAGGCCTGTAAGAATTAAAGAAGAAGAGGAAGCCAAAGAATATAAACAAGCTAAATAAAGAGAATATAAAACAAAGGCAGAAAAAGCAGCACCGGCAAACAATAATATAAAGCGATAAACAGCAAATCGCGAATCAGACCTAGAAGAGCACAACATTGAGTCAACTAAAGGCATAATCGCTGTAAAAGAGAAACATCCAAGTAAGGTTGCCAGCCTGTAATCAAGTTTATAAGAGGCGTAAGCCAGAAGCAACGCAAAAACCGTTGTTATAATCTTTAACAAATGCATTACTGCAAACTAACACAAGTATTTTAATAAGTCGATTTTTTTGACAATAATATATTATTGAATTACTCTAAAATGAAATAACAAAAGAGAAAAAGAGATGACAAAAGAGGAATTTTGCGCGGCACTCTTACTGAGCAGAAAAAAGGGAGTCGGCGCGGCACGTTTTAAAAAGCTTATAGAGCGACACAAGCTGCCTTCGATAGCTTTGAGAGAGCTAGAAGGCGAAAGCGGCGAAAAAATGGAGTTTGACAAGCGCAGCCTGAATAAGTCAAACACTCAAGATCAGATCATTAAAACTCTTGAGGGATTTGAACGAGGTGATTTTTACGCTTGTATTTATGGGGAACCGGATTATCCCCGACAGCTATACTGTTTGTCGGAACCACCGCCGGTGCTGTTTGCAAGCGGTCCTATAAAAGATTGCAAATACGCTGCAATAGTCGGAACGCGTAAAATGACCGCTGAAGGTAAAAAACTGGCAGAAATTGTAACAAAAAAATGCGTAGAACAGGGATACGCAATAATCAGCGGCGGCGCCGAGGGCATAGACAGCGCAGCTCACGAAACTGCTTTAAGCTTGGGCGCACACACTGTGGCAGTATTCGGAAACGGCATAGATTTGGTGTATCCAAAAAAAAATAAAGAACTTTTTCAAAGAATAGCACAAAGCGGCGCTGTAATTTCGGAACTTATGCCCGGCACAAAGCCCGCGAAAGGATTTTTCCCTACAAGAAACAGAATTATTGCAGGCATGGCAGAAATAGTGATTTTCGTTCAAGGAACAGAAAAAAGCGGTGCACTCATTACAGTTAACTGGGGCAAAAGGCTTGGCAAAATAATTAAAGTCTTGCCCGCGCTTGACAAATCGCCGGAATGGGGTGGAAACTTGCTGTTGTTAGGCACGAACCCCAACTTTTATTATGGTCTTGAATCTTGAGAACTAAAATCATATACTGGCTTAGAATTTAAAAACAAGGATATAAAATGGAAAGCCAAAACACAGAAAAAACGGTGAGCTTTATCACAAAGATGGTGCGGCCATTTTTAACGGGGCCTCTTTCGATTATTGTAATTCTGTTTGCGACAGTGCTTGGAATTGCAGCTATATTTGCCACCCCGCGAGAAGAAGAGCCGCAAATTGTTGTGCCGATGGTTGACGTTTTCGTCAATTTTCCCGGGCAAAGTCCTCAAGAAGTTGAGGAGTTAGTTAGCAGACCGCTCGAAAAACTCATGTGGCAGATAGATGGGGTTGAACACGTTTACTCCATGAGCAGGCGCGACCAAAGTATGGTTACGGTCAGGTTCTATGTAGGGCAAGACCGAGAACGTGCAATGGTCAAGATAAGAGACAAAATTGAGGCTCATGGTGATATAGTGCCGCCGGGTGTCGCCGGATGGCTCGTCAAACCCGTTGAAATAGATGATGTGCCCATTGTTACTCTTACACTATCTTCGCCTGAACTTGATGCTGCCGAACTGCGAAGAATTGCCGAAGAAGCCGAGGCACGACTTTCAAGTGTAAGAGATATTTTTAGAACGGAGATACACGGCGGTTATCGGCGAGAAATCAGGATCGAAATCGACCAAGATAAAATGATGGCCCTTGGCGTCTGCTTCGTTGACGTGCACAACGCTTTGGCCGGCAACAATTTTTTAGGCACGGCGGGGACAATAAGAAGCGGTGAAAAGAGTTTTGCAGTGTTGGCAGGAAGCCAAATCAAATCAGCAAAAGACCTTGAGATGCTTCCCATCAAAACCGTAGACTCAAAGCATGTTTACTTAAAAGATGCCGCAAACATTTACGACACCTCTGAAGAGCCGGAGTTCTATCATCATTCTTTATATGGCGCCGCTTCAAATGTTGAAAATCAGGGAAAGCGAATGCAGGCCGTAACCTTGTCGTTTAGCAAAAAGAAAGGCACAAATGCGGTCAAGGTAGCCCAAGAAGTAATAGCCGAAGCCGAAAAACTCAAAGGAAAAGTTATACCCGGCAACGTTGACCTTATAGTTACCCGCAATTACGGTGCAACGGCCGATGAAAAAGTCAATGAATTGCTTTCGAGCTTGTTTTTTGCAATTCTCACCGTCGTCGCCCTGCTTGCATTTACCATGGGCTGGCGGCCCGCTCTGGTCGTAGGGTTATCGGTTCCCGCAAGCTTTTCTTTGGCTCTTTTTGTTAATTTAGTTTTTGGATACACAATTAACCGCGTAACTTTATTTGCACTTATTTTGAGCCTTGGGCTGGTCGTTGATGACCCGATTACAAACGTTGACAACATAGAGCGGCATCTGCGAATGGACGATAAAGACCCCATAAAATCAACATTAAGAGGGGTTGATGAAGTTATTGTTCCGGTAATAATATCTACCCTGGCTATTATCGCCTCTTTTACACCGATGTTCTTTATTACGGGGATGATGGGCCCATACATGGGGCCGATGGCAATAAATGTTCCTTTGACCGTAACTTTTTCAACAGTCTGCGCACTGACCTTTGTTCCTTGGCTGGCAATGAACCTTTTAAAGAACAAAACCAACGTTGGAAGCGAAGCTGATAACGGAGTCTCCCCCTGGGTTAAAAAACTGTATCATGCAATTATTTCGCCTTTATTAAAAAAGCGAAACGCAATATTACTTATTGTTGTAATAATATTATTGTTGTTAGGCTCTGTGATGCTGATGATTTTCAGAAAAGTGCCTTTAAAAATGCTGCCGTTTGATAATAAAGACGAACTTCAAATAGTCTTGGATCTGCCCGAGGGGGTTAACCTTGAAGAAACAGATCGTGCGGTAAGCGAAATTGAAGCATATTTGGCACATATAAACGAGGTTAAAACCGTTCAAAGCTATGTCGGCATACCCGCACCAATCGACTTTAACGGCATGGTTAGGCATTACAACCTGAGACAGGCGCCAAATAACGCAGACATAAGAATTAATTTAGCGCACAAATCAAAAAGAACTCAGCAAAGCCACGCTATAGCAATGCGAATCAGAAAAGATATCACCGCAATTGCCGACAAATACAAAGCCATTGCTTCTATCGTTGAATTGCCGCCGGGCCCCCCGGTCTTCTCAACACTTACCGTTGAAGTTTATGGCGATGAAGACAACACCTATGACGAAATATTAAAGGGTGCCGAATTCTTGCAAGAGCAACTTAAAGAAGAAGACAGCGTTCATATTGTGCAAATCGACAATATGAACGAAACCCCGCACACAAGAATGGTGTTTACGCCGGACATCCAAAAAGCGGCATTACACGGTCATTCTGCCAAGACCCTCTTCAGTCTGCTTGCACAAACAATAAACGGCAGCAAAATAGGCTTTGCCCATATAGACAACGAACGAGCCGCAGTGCTCATAAATATGCGTATGCCGAGATCAGACCGGAACGACCCAAATAGGCTCGCTGCAATAACCATAAGAGACCGAATGGGCAACCTGATCCCCCTCGGAGAACTCGGTAAATTTGAATTCGATAAAACCGAGCAAATCATTCAACACAAAAACCTTAAACCTGTTGTTTTTGTTACGGCTGAATGTGTCGGTCGCCCGCCTGCAGAGATTGTTTTTGACATGCAGCAACGACTTTCTAAACTCAAACTTCCGCGCGGAATCAAATACGAATGGGCAGGAGAAGGCGAATGGGAAATAACAGTCCGAGTATTCAGAGACTTGGGAATAGCCTTTGGGGTGGCCATGTTGGGCATATACCTGCTCTTGGTTGTTCAAATGAGCAACTTCACCATGCCAATTCTGATTATGTCGTCAATCCCGTTAGTTATTATTGGCATCGCACCGGGCTTTTATCTGCTCAATTTGGTTTCTGCAGGAATCGTGGACGGTTATCCCGACCCCATATTCTTCACCGCTACCGGCATGATCGGAATGATCGCTCTAGGCGGCATTGTAATCAGAAACAGCGTGGTATTGATTGAGTTCATCCAAGAATCTGTTAAAAAAGGAAATTCGTTAGAGGATGCAATTAAGGAAAGCGGAGCGATTCGTTTTAGGCCGATTATGCTTACTGCCGCTACCACGCTCTTAGGTGCTTGGCCCATTACTCTCGACCCAATCTTCTCAGGGCTGGCCTGGGCACTGATATTTGGCCTAATCTCAAGCACCCTCTTTACAATGCTGGTTGTTCCGACAATATATTACTTCACTCATAAAGGGCGCGAAGTAACTAACATAAAAGAATCTTAACGAGGTAAAACCATGATAAAAAAAATTATTATACCATTAGCCGGCATCAGTGCTTTGGCATTATTGATGGCCTTTCAGGCAGGCGCTTTTGCTACCGACAAAATAAACCCCGGTATCAAAAAAGCCTTTGAAATAACCGCTCAAGAAACTATAACCATAGAAAAAGTATCAATCCCGGAATACCATCATTCAATAGGTACAGTAAGAAGTCGCGACGAAATCGACGTTATACCGAGAATTATCGCAAGAATTCTCGAAGTCAAAGTTAGAAGCGGCGATAACGTTAAGCGCGGCGACATTATAGCTGTGTTAGACGCAAAAGACCTGCAAGCAGCCGTTTCGCAAGGGCAAGAACAATATCGAGCGGTGTCGGCTGCGATATACGCCGCCGACGAGCAAATTAAATCTGCGGAAGCTGTACTTGAACTGGCAAAAAAAGAACATGTTAGAGCCAAAACATTGTTCGAACAAAATGCAATAGCCAAAAGAACCTTTGATGAAGCGGGTACTGCCCTTAAACAAGCTGAAGCCGCCAAACAGCAGGCTATACAACAAAAAAGAGCGGCACAAGCTCAAGCGGCGGCGGCCGGACAAAGCATAAAACAAGCCGAAGTCGGCTACGAATACGCAACGGTCTTGAGCCCAATAGACGGCATTGTAGCCGAAAGACTCGCAGACCCGGGCGATTTAGGCAACCCCTCATCGGTAATTCTCAGAATATTCGACCCCAAAACCATGCTCCTAGAAGTGCCTATAAGAGAAAGCTTGGTCAAAGATGTTATAGTCGGAACAGAAGTAATTTATAATGTCTCGGCCTTAGATAAAGAGTATGAGGGAAAAATAATTGAAGTGGTCCCATATGTCGACCCAAGCACAAGAACTTTCTTAGCCAAAATTTCCATAGACAACCCCTATGAGCTTATGCCGGGCATGTATGGCACCGTAAAAATACCGCTAAAATCAACAAAAAACGTTATTTTAATACCCGAAACAGCCTTAATAAAAACAGGGCAACTTGAATCTGTAACCGAAGTAAAAGACAAGACCCAATACAGGCGACAAGTTAAAACTGTCAAAAGCTCCGACGGAATGCTCGAGGTCGTGAGCGGCCTGACACACGGGCAAACAATTATTAAATCTGCATCTGAATAATAGTTATAAAAAAACACCCGCTCTTTAAGCAGAGTGGGTGTTTTTTTTATTTAAAGATATTTGTTTCAGTCGCCACATCCGCCACAAGAGCCGCATGAGCCGCCACATGAAGAGAACGCGGGTTTTTCGGAAGCGTCTTTAACTTCAACCAGTTCGAGTTCGAAATGAAGTTTTTTGCCTGCCAAAGGATGATTCATATCAAGTGTAACATTTTTATCATCAAAAGAGGTTACAGTTGCTAAAGCACGTTGCCCGTCTTCCATTTGAAGAGCAAGCTGCATTTCTGCTTCGGGTTCAAAATCTTCGCCAAACATTGTGCGCTCTACAGTCATTACCTGTTCTTCATCATAATTTCCGTAAGCTTCGGCCGGTTCAAGAACGATATTTTTCTTTTCACCGATTTTCATGCCTTCAACGTTTTTATCGAAGCCTTCTATTAAATCACCCTCACCGAGAATAAAATCAAGAGGCGCGCCGCTTCGGCTTGAATCAAAAGTTTCGCCGGAATCAAATTTTCCGACATAGTGTACAAAAACCCAGTCGCCTTTTTTTGCTACTGTCATCTGAGAGGCTCCTTAACGTCGGTCCGACCGACTAATAATTTCGCGATTAAACAAAAAACATTGTAAAAACGCTTGGCGTAGTGTATAACGCATATGTTAAATTAGTCAATAAAAAATTATAATTACAGACAATTTTGCCGTTGTATGAAATAATTAGTCACAAAAAGCCTTAGTAAGAGGCGCAAAAAAATATAAGAAGGGCGTTAGAAAAAAATGGAAATATCATTTAGTAAACAACAATTGAAAAAACTTGTAGAAATCGCAGCAATAGCTGAATGGGTCTTGACGGCATTAGACGAAGAAGATGACCCGAGAAAAGATGAGTATATGAAGGTTCTTCAAAAAATTTATCGTTCGGGTTATCAAAACGGAATGAAAGAAGAAATAGAGCATCTTGAGGACGTGGATGAATTTTTTCCGACCACCGACTGGGAAGAAGGCACCGAAGCACGAACTTTTATCGAAGAGTTTGAAGAAAAATCATTCTGGACAGAGCTCATAAACAGGCTAACAGAAAGAGACCTCAAAATAAAGCTTCAGGGAAAAGAACCTAAAAACTTTGACGAATACTACGAAAAATTTGAGGCCCTAAGCGAGAAATACGTAGAAGAATTCAAGAACAATGATCTTGAAAATATCAGTATAATCAAAAAATAAATAAAAAAAAACAGTTCGTTTTCACACGAACTGTTTTTTCGTTTTTAGCCCAGCCAAAAATTTTCGGGAGTTTGTCCCGCAAAAACGCCGGAATACTGGCCGGGGTCTTCGCATCTTTGGAATATAAACTGACACACGGGCGTGTCGGGTATAAGCTTTAAAGGTATTGGGCCGAAATTTGAAATTTCGAGAACTTGGTGGTTTGAGATCCCGGGCTGCATAAATGAAGCTGAAATGTGAACTAGCAGACCTACTCTTGCAAAGCGGCTACGGCCTTCTAGCCAACCGGAAATACCGTTGCTTAAGGTAATTTTTTCTGTTGTGATTCCGAGGACAGTTTGCCCGGGAAGCAAAGTAAGAGTTTCACCTTCAGGAACAACAAGCCCTTTAGTTGCGGCTTTAAAATCCATGTCAGCTGACATACATAGCGCGTTGGGGAGATGAACAAAAACGCGAAAAGCATTTGAAAGGTGCAAATCTACACTGGCCGGGCCTAACATCTTCTCGTCAAAGGGAGTGATGTGAATGTTCCCTCTTTCCATTTCTCGTAGAATTGCATCTCTTCCGAGTATCGTCATAAGTTCCTCCGATAAAAAAAGTGTGGGTTAAAATTATACCACTCTTTTGCCTTTGTGCAAATAAATAATTGAACCCACAAAAGCAGTAATCGGAATTGCCAATACCATCCCAAACAAACCCGCCAGTGATCTTACAATTTCTGTGCATATAAATTCCATATTCATGATTTTAATTAATGGAAAATCTTCTCTTTGCATTGAAAACACAAGAATTAGAGATAGAGATGCGCCTGTATATGCCAAAATAAGAGTGTTTACCATACTGCCGATTATGTCTCGCCCAATATTCATGCCGCTTTTAAACATTTCTTTTTTTGTATAGTCCGGGTTTGCTATTAATATTTCTTTTAAAGCAGAAGCAATTGAGATAGAAACATCCATAACAGCACCTAAAGCACCGATGATAATTCCGCTAACTAAAATACCTTTAAGATCGACATTAGAATTCAGAATTTGAAGGTATGCGGTTTCATCACCGCTATACCCGCTTAATTTCAAGAAAATAACTGAAAACCATCCAAAAAAACCTGCCAAAATAACTCCGCTCAAAGTGCCAATTCCCGCAATTAAAGCCTTTTGGGTTAAACCTGCTATAATTAAAATACTCACAAATACAATCAGAGCCGCACAAATCACAGTCAAAGGCAAAGGAGGAACTCCGGCCATTAAATAATGGGTCATCACTCCAAAAATAATAATCAAAGTAAAGAAAAGCGCAAGCATCGCTTTTACACCATTAACCCCTGAAATAAGCGCGATAATAAGCAAAAGGAGTATGATCAACCCCATAATCTTGCGCGATTTGTAATGCTCGTCTATTCCGACAATCAATTGATCTTCGTGCTTTTCAATTACCGCCAAAACAATGTCGCCGGGCTTCAAATTAAGCTTATAAACAGAACCTTCGGTCTCAAAATGGTCAATAACCATTCTCTGGCCCTTGTAATCGCCGGTAATATGTTCTAATTCTACAATATAAATCTTATCGTTTAATTCAGTTTCTTCATCTTCAGCTTGCTCAATATGTTTAATTTCAGCAATAGAATAAATCCCCGTGTTGGTCCCGCCAAAGACATAAAATAATACTGCGGACATTAAAAGTAATCCGGAGATTGCTATAATTATATTTGCTTTCATTTTTTTACTCACTTCCAAATCATCTCGGGAAGAAGTTTTTCAAGACTTTCCTCATAAACATCGTCTACGGGCGCAAAAAAATCAAACCCGGTTTTTTCTTCAATTTCATCTATCGTTGCAAAAAACTCATTTATTGACTCTTTGCCCGTTACATCCTGTGGCAGGATAAAAGAAAGAGTTCTTATACGATCTTTTTCTTCATCAATAATTATTTTGAAAAACTCATCCGGAATCTCAACCTCATTTTTCAACAGTGTAACATCATCATCGAAAATGGGTCCCGCTATAACCCAAACATTTTCAAACTTGTTGGCCAATTCACTCTCAACGTCCTCGATACGCTTCCAAACTTGCCTGTTCAATATTGGCGTTTGCGGAACAATATTCGTCATCAAGAATGTTTCTAACTGGGCTTTCTCGCCGAACCTAAAAGCAACACCCGCATTAGGAGCCAAATGCCCCCTATCGTAACCTGAATTTGTATAAACAGATGTTTTGACTTTTGAATCTGTTCGTGAATCTGTTTTAAAGCCCGAAGGTCTTTTTAACTTATTTTTGCCTTTTTTTTCGTCATAGCGATACCCAACCCAAAGAGGGTTTTTGCGCTTTTCGCAATATCCGACCGTGAATGCAGTATTTTTTAAAATTTTAACCGTTTGATTCTTTTTAGGAATGGGATATCCGCCGTAAACATGGTTATCTGCTTCTGCAGTTGCTTTTTTTACAGCATCGTTTATATATTGACCGTCAACAACCTGAACTGCCGGTTCCGGCTTTTTCAGAACTTGTCTGTCTTTGTAACCTTTATAGGCAAAAAACGCTGCTGTAGCGATAATCGCGAACAAAAGCAATATAATTAAAAATCTATTATTGCTGACTTTTTTGTTTTTCGACATTAAAACTTACTTCATCATAGATTCAGGGACAATTTCAAGCCAATATCCATCAGGATCAACAATGAAATAAATGTTCATTTCGTGGTTTTCAAAACAAATACAGCCTAAATTTTCATGCAGTTTATGCGCAGCCTCAAAATCAGCGGTCGTAAAGGCTATGTGGAACTCATTTTCACCCAAATTATAAGGCTCTTTTCTGTCTCTCAGCCATGTAAGTTCAAGCGTGTGCCCACCGCTTCCATCGCCCAAATACACCAAAATAAAACTCTTGTCCGCCGCCTCTATTCTTTTAACTTCTTTTAAACCAAGAGCCTTACGATAAAAATCTAAACTCTTCTCCAAATCAAGCACGTTTATATTATTGTGATTAAACTTAAAAGCTGTCATTACATTTTCCTTTATTTATGATCTTTGCACGCAAAAACTTTATTCACGACAGCGCAGACATCGACCACTCTGATCTGGTGAAACTTAAGCATATCCGACAAACTTAATGCTGACTGTGAATAAGCTCTTGCCCCTATTCTAACGGGATTTTTAAACCCAAGCGCCCCAATAAAAGCCCCCAACCCTGTTTCGCGCCGGTGGTCCTCTAAAGTAAACACATTGTTGTATTTTGCTATCAAGTTTTTCAAGACTTGATTTTCATCCGTGAATCGCTGAACTATAACCACATCTAAAGCGATTCCAATGTCTTCCAGGGCTCTTTGCGACTTTAGCGCTGTTTTTGTCATGTGCGGCCCTGAAGTAAACAAAACTCCGCGTTTTACCGATTCTAATGCCGAAATGAATTTGCGACAGCCCGAATCTGCCAAAGGCGATGATATGCCTGTGTTGCAGGGCGTTCTGTGTAATCTGATATAAGTCGGTCTGCATTTTCCGGTTTCGGAAAATTCCTTTCGCATCCGCTCAATAGCATAGGCCAGTAATGCTTCGGTGCTTTTTTCATCAACAGGCTCAACCATTTCAATATCACCTATACATCGCATTAAACCAATATCATTTACCGCTTGATGACTTTTACCGTCTGTAAAGTAATCTGCGCCCGAATAATGCGCCGCAAAAATAACAGGCACTTTTTCGGTCGCAACAGCAAAAATTTGATCAAGAGAACGCTTAAAGAAAGATGCATAAGTGTTAACAACGGCGATTTTGCCCGTCAAACCGATTCCTGCCGCAATTGAAGTCATATCTTGCTCGCTTATTCCGACTTCAATATATCTTTCATTAAAAAGACGCGCAACCTCGGTAAGTTTGCATGATTTTTCTAAATCTGCGTCTAATACAAAAATGTTCTTATCATTTGCATACTTAGCAAGAGCCGCCGTAAAAGCTTCGCCGGTAGACAAGTTTTTGTTATCGCTCTTATCATCGAACTCTTCTTGATTATCGCAGGTGTATTGTTCTTTGAATTCTTTAAACGATTGCCTCAAAGCTTTATGATCAATTTTGCCGACCAGCTCTTCAAGAATTTGTAAATATTCGCCATCAGAAGGAATCTTACCATGCCACACACCCTCTCTTCTGGCGACATCTTTTGACATGGACGTTATTGAGCTGCCTGCGCCTTTAATGGTATGAGCGATTATTATCGCCGGTGCGTTGCCGCTTAATACCTTTTCAATTGCACCTACAATTTCCTCAAAATTATGCCCGTCAATTTCATACACAACTAAGCCAATGCCCTCAAAGACCTTAACCCAATCAGCCGCGTCTTTAATGTCTGCGGTGCAACTGTCAGACTGCAAATAATTTCTGTCTAATATGGGAACAACGCCGCGCGGGTTATGTTTTGCCAAAGTTAAAAGAGCCTCAAAAAGCTGCCCCTCCTGCATTTCGCCATCCCCCATCAGTGCAAAAACCGGCTTTATTTCTGTCGAATCAATATTGTTACTTAAAGCGTTGCCTATTGCCTTCGATAACCCCTGCCCCAGAGAACCGCTGTCAGAATCAACCCCGGGAACAGACCTGTCACAATGAGCGGGCAACCCGTCGAGTTGCTTATAAGTATTGAGTCTTTCAAGTTCAAAGCAACCCAACGCAGCCAAAATCGCATACTGCGCCATTGCTGCATGCCCCTTCGACATATGCAACGCACCTCTTTGGGTGCTTTCAATTGAAGGGTTAGGTATAAATCTGTGATAAATACTGCTCAAAATATCTATCCCGGAAAAACAAGCGCCTAACCAGCCATGAGAGGCAGACTTTAAGCCGGCAAGACAATTAATGCGATGGATATTCGCCAGTTTTTCTAATTGTCCAAAATCGTTAGAATCAAACAAATCAATAATACTTTTATCAACAATAAATGTTTTCATACTAATCAGCCTGTGAATACCCTTCTACGTCTTTTTTTGCGTATTTGACTATAACATTGGCGGAAACAAGATTATTTAAAGCCTTTTTTAAATTTTTGTCTGATAGCTTGGTTTCCTTCTTTAATTCATCATAAGTTTTAAATGCTTCTCTGTCTAAAGCAGAATGTACCTTTTGATTGTTTTTGTTGCTCAAAAGTTTGATCATTTTATTGTGCAATGCCTTGCCCTCAGCAAGAGTAACAGTTTGAGGCTCGCCTTTTTTAGGGCCGTCCGCCATTTTTTTTGACATTTCTGAGTTCCAAAGATGCTCAAACTCTGCTTTGAAAGCATCGATGATCTTTTGATTGTGTTCGTAAAGAGCGTTGAAAAACATCACATTTTCAAAATTAAGAAACTCGCCGGAATTTGACCAATTGTAGCTTCCCACCGCCAATTCATTGTTGTTGACACACAAATTTTTGTGGTGCCAAAATAAACTTAAATAACTTATAAGACCTACTTTTTTCTTTTCCGAATCATAACCATAGGCATTTTTTCTGAATCGGTATCTGACTTGAATATTAGAGATATTACGTTCCTTTGCCTGTTTTTCAAGCCAAGGCCCTAATTTGCCTTCTTTGGGGTCTTCGTCATTTAATTGCGCATGATCAAGTAAAAGCCTAAATTTGGCATTTGGATTTCTGGCGGCCGCAAGAAGAATGGCTTCCGCCAATTCGGTGCGTGTAAGGCTGAACATTCCAAGATCTAATGAACCTTCGGGCTTAACTCTGCCAATCATGCTAATAAGCTCTGAATCAATACGTGTTAGTTCTAATTCATTTTTGGGCTCTGAATTAAAGACAATTCCGGTATAACCCGGCACAGGAGAAGCCTCTATATATTTTTCCGGGATCCATTCTCCGAATACAACCTCAGAGTATTCGTTCCAAAGTCTTGCAAACTCTTCTGCGAGCTGACGTGCCACTGCGGGTTGATTATCAAAAAACACTCTGTTTTCACCATATATTTGGTCTGAAGTAACGGAAATGTTTGCGCTCCCATTAAAACAACTGTGAGGAACAGGATTATCGGGTGCATAAAAAATTCCGAATTTTTCATGCATCGTACCATAAATAACCGTTCCGTCATCTAAGGTCGCCTCTCGCTTGTTTCTTTTCATCGCTTTATCAGTAACCGCAGCAAGAGTGAAATCAAAGGGTTTGCCGTCTTCTTTTGCTTTTATTGCGCCCTTTTCAATTACATTAGCGATTTTATCGCGGCTTTCTTTGGCCCAAGAAGTCACACCGTCTAATAGCAACAGTACTTTTACGTTTTTATCTGATGCCGCCTTAATCATTGCATCAAGACATCCGTAATCGCTCATAGAATACATAGCTATTTTTGCGGTGCTGCCCGGTTCTAACTTGTCAAAAGCATATTTTATTGAATTCGACAAAGTCGCTTTTCTGGATATATTGTCTGAAAAAACTAGTTTTCTGGAATTATTAACGGGGCTAAAACCGCCCTTAGGGCCGAAATAAATATTAATATCATCGGCGTTGGCGGCATTTAAGCCGAGTAAAAAGACAAAAGCGACAACGAACCCTTTAAGCATTCTTTTAATCAATTATAATCTCCGTATTTCAGATTTTGACCTGTATTATTCTATCTGAAAACACCGAATTATAACAATCTATTTTTAAAAATATGCTTTTTAAATCTTATTTAAGCATCTTTTCAAGGAATTTTTTCGCAATAACAGGACTGCTCGTTACGCCCGGCCCGTTAAGACAACCGCCCTCACAGGTCATTACCTCTACAAATGCGGGTTCTTTAATAGTTTTATCCAAAACTCTTAACAATGACACAGTTTTATTGTTAATGCCGTTAACCGGCTTGCTTACCGCTTTAACTCCACAAGAGGCTGCGCTTGCAATGACAGCATTCGCAACACCGCCCGACACGGCAAAGCCCCTTCCGACAGAACTTGCTGACTTATCGGGTTCTTGCTCGTCACACTCAACAACATCAACACCGGCCGCTATAAATATCGAACCTAATTCCTCATAAGTCATAACGTTGTCGACATAAGTCGACTCGCGAGCTTCAAACCTCTTTGCCACACAAGGCCCTATAAACACACGGGTTGCACCGGGCCATTGATTTGAAACCCACTCGCCTGTGTATATCATAGGGCTAAGAGTGGTTGACACATAAGATTGTATTGAAGGAATATGCTTTTTAACAACCTGAACATACGCCGGGCAACATGACGATGTCATAAAAGATTCTTTGTGCTCAAGGCGTTCTACAAATTCTTCTGTTTCTTTCTGAGCCGTAATATCTGCACCATAAGCGACTTCAACAACTTTATCAAAACCCATTTTTTTAAGAGCAGAAACTACTTTGCCGAAATCCGTATTAAATTGACCCGCAATAGATGGCGCAACCATAGCTACCGTGGTTTTACCCGGATCTTTTATGTCTCTTAAAACATCAAACATCTCAGAACGCTCCATTATAGCCCCAAACGGGCATGCCAGCATGCACTTACCACAATAAACACATTTTTGCGGGTCTATTTTTTCTTTGCCAAATTCATCTTTGCTAATCGCGTTAACAGGGCACGCTTCTTCGCAAGGTATCGGCTGATAAACAATTGCGTGATAAGGACAAACCTTTTCGCATATTCCGCAGCTCACACATAGATTTTCATCAATTATTGCATGTCCGCCTTCAAAGCGAATAGCTTTTTTGGGACAATTCATTATGCATGGCCTTGCCACACAACCCCTGCAAGCATTCGTCACTTGATATTTTGACCTTATACAAGCAGAACAAGCATCGTCTATAACAGTCAAAATACTTTCGTCAAATTTGTCTTCGCCCTTTTGCACGGCATCAGCAGCGTAGTCTTTTAATAATTTAACTTCGTCTGACTGACTCTCGCTTGCTGCGGCGAAGCCAAGAAGAACCTTAACTCTGCTTCTAACAACGGCTCTGTCATGATGAATACAGCATCTTACCGATTCTGAGTTTTTCGGAGTCATTAAAACGGGAATAAGGTCTATGTTGTCTTGAATAGTATCGTCTAGTATTAACTTTGCTAAACGAACCATAACTTGTCTTTTAATTATTGCTGCATTGTTTATGTAATTCATATATTTATCTGTGCTCTCGAATGTAATCAATAACTTTTGTCATACTTGCCGATTCCATAAGATAATCGTTAATTAAGACAAAAGGCGGTTTGGCATTAGGCTCATGACACTTTTGAAGACAAGATGAACCCACAACCTCAACTTCATCTTTGATGTCAGCCGGCAAACAATCTTCCAAAATCATCATCTGCGCTCCGCCAAGAACATAACAGGTAGTGCCGGAACAAATAGAAACTTTGAATTTTTTACTCACAACAGGCTCCTTAAATTAAATATACTGAATGGTCGTTTCTTTATAATATTGCTCTTCAAGCTGTTTTGATATTTTCTTTATGACATTTCTTCTGATCTCTAAATCAACAGGCATATTTGGATCTTGGTGAAATTCATTGATTCTCGTACCTACAACGAAATTTATTACATCGCTGTCAAGCATCAATTTTACTATCTTTGCTCCCGGGTCGTCTGTAAAGAAGTCAAGTTCGGTCTTATCTTCAAGATATTTTGCCGCTCTGCCGATAGTTAAAATGCCTTCCGTTACCAAATCAGCGCCGTCCATTATTGATTCGGGAGGCAAATCAGCGGTTAGCTTGTCAAGCCTCACGTGAACCTTACGACCTGTTTCTCTTGAAATAATATTTGCGGTAGTGCCCCCGCATATTATTTTTTTACCGGGAAACTCCTCTACAAGCGATGCAAGCATTTTATCTTTTTGCCGATCATATGGCGGGCCGGTCATTATTAACAAGCGTCTTGGATTTCTAAAATAAATTACACCGCAAGTAATATCATCTAAGGCTTTATGCGAATTATTTAACCAAGATTTCTCTACAATAGCCCTTGACAGATCATGAGCAGATATTTCAGGCTTTGAGGCAATTTTATCTAAAATAAATTTTCCGACCCTCTCAATGCCCCATCCGAATGGAAGCTCTTTGCTGCCGATTCCGCTCTGACTGACACCGTCAGAAAACATTATAATGCGATCCCCAATTTTTGCGTCAAACCCCGACACATTTATTTGCACAGGCTCTTTATCTGCTCTTAATACGTCTGCTTCTTGCTTTTGGGTATCCATAACAGAGCCATTTCTAGTAATCAAAACAGGTGGGTTATCATACTCAACAATTCTGACTTCATTGTCAAAATCTATGTCAACCATCGAAAATGTACTGTAACTTATGTTTCTTTTAGAACATACAGGTAATGTTTCCATAATGCTCTTTGCAGCTTTGGCGGGATCTCTGAAGCTACCCATGTAGTTTAACCCCATAACAGAGGTTAAAGTGGCTAACACCCCTGCTTTAACTCCGCTTCCCAATCCATCGGAAAGCACAGCCAACACCCGACTCTGTTCTTTAATTTTTTTAGACAAAAAAACATCGCCGCCAATTCGCTTTTTTTCGCAGTATCTTTGGCAATAATCAACTTCTATCGCACAATCAGATGTTTTCGGTGTGAACTCCATTATCAACCTCCGCTGTTTCTTTAAAGGCCTCTAATACATTGTTCAAACGAATTTCAGTTTCAGAAGCATTCTCTCCCAGCAAATAAGCTATCTTTTGAACAGTCTCCAAATTTAGTTTAATTACTTCTTCAACTCTTTTGACTACTTGCTCCCTTCTGACATGAGGCACTCTTATATCTTGAATTACAGCGCCGACTACCTGATTTCTTTCAATTGAAAAAACAGAAATATTTAATCTGTGATTGTTGTAATCCATCTCGGAATCAACCAAATCTTCACCCGTCACCAAAACTTTTTGAAAAAGCTTATAGAACGGAACAATTTTATTCAGCATAGCACCTTCCAACCCCGGGGTTGCTTCAAAAATCATTTCTATTTCTGAGCCGAAAATAGAAGCAAAATGCTTGTTGCACTCAATAATTCGCATCGCAGAATCGGCAATTACAACTCCCGCAGGCATTGCCTTTATTAAAGCGTTTGCTTTTTTACTGGCTAATTTTCGCATATAAGAAGCGCACATGTTTTCCATCGCTTTTCCGTTTAAGAGAGCTACTGCAAAATCTCGACACGAATCATAACCGCAACTGCCACAGTTCAACTCGTCTTTCAACGAGCTTTTACCAACCCTTTGCAAAGCGCTCCTGATCATCGGTTCAGAATAAACTCCCGAAATTATCGGCTTTATTTGAATTTCTGCACCAATGTTTATGCCATATAGGGGCTTGTCAAAATCAATCGTGTTTACAACATTGCTGTAAACATTATCCCGTTTAAGAACCGTAGACTCTTTATGTCTCATGCCGGGACCATTAACGCATCCTCCGCCACAAGCCAAAAGTTCGATAAAAATCTGTCTGTTTGGCGAAAATTTATCCAGATCTCCCATTGCCGCAATTATGGCTTTTATACCGGAAAAACACATAAACTCCACATTTTGCTTTTGCAAACGCCCCTTTATACCCGAAATCATTCCTCCGTCAATGGGATATAAACCCCCGTCTGAGGAATCAAAAGGATAAAATGTTTCTGAGCTGTCAGGATCTAATGCATATGGATCAATATTTGACTCTTCAAACCACTTATGAAGATTTTCAAATGTCAAAGCAGCTAAAATATTTTCGTTAAATAAGTCAAATTCAATTTTCTTTGCAGCGCAAGGCCCAACAAAAGCAAATTGTGTATTAGGTGCCGATATGCTCGCTAAGTATTTAACATGAGCTGCCAGCGGTGAAACCAACGGCGTAAAGTACGCAACAAACTTTGGATAATACTTGTACATCATTTCAACTACTGTAGGACAAGCCGTCGAAAGAAATATTTTGTTATCTGAACTGTCAATCAAATCAGCTACCCCTTTTGAAACCATCTGAGCGCCGATAGCTGTTTCTGAAACTTGAGAAAAACCCAACTTTTTAATAGCTGATATAAGCTGCGATGAATGTAATTGAACAAATTCAGCCCGCCACGAAGGAGCAACAGAAAGAATGACATTTCTTCCCATGTCTATAGCCTGTCGCACTTTTGCAACATCATTACGTATTTTTTTTGCGCCTGATGGACAAACCAAAACACATTTTCCGCAATGAATACACAGCTCATCAACAATACAAGCGCTGTTGTCTTCAATTTTTATTGCCTTAACAGGACACTCTCTGACGCATTTATAGCAATCTTGGCAATCTGCTTTTTTTGTGTATATAGGCTTTAACTCATTCATGACCGCTCTCCGATTCTCCGATTGCCTGATTCAACAACTCTGTAACCGACTGTGGCGGAACCTGCTCGTATATTTTTTCGTCAATTTTTATCACAGGAGCAGATTTGCATTTTTCTGAACACAAACAACCGCGAAATTCAATATTTTCAGCTATTTTTCTGTTGTTCTTTAAGTATTCTGTAATTATTTCTACACTAAGTCTATTGCCCCTTGTAAAACAAGCACTGCCCATACACAAAACTACTTCATGTTTTTTCTGAATTGTCGAATCGGAAATATTGCTCATAAAAGCCTCCGGTTTATTATTTTAAAACCATCAAGATATATTATAAATGATTGTGAAAAAATTCACAAGCCTTTTGTTTTGATAAAAAAAGCAGCATCAAAAAGATTATCTATTTTAATGCTGCTTTCCGAATAAATATTTTACGGGTTTACTTTCTGACAACACCTAAAGAGCTTTAGAGAGCGACTTTTCAATTTTGTGCTTTGCCCCGAGAAAACCAATTCTTCGGCATTTGGATCAAAGGTTGATATCATCAACTCCCAATGCGCTTCGAATTTTGGCAAAATATACACTTTATCTTCACTTGATGCGTTTAACATAAGTAAAAGATTGTCATCATGAAGCGGGACTCCGTTCTCATCAACATCGTCTACCCCGCTTCCTGCCAAAAACATGCTTAAACTTCTGGTATTATGACTCGACCAAGCTTGATCATCCATTTCAGTGCCGTCGGGCTTATACCAAATAATATCCCTGACATTGCTTCCTCTTATCAATCTGCCCTGAAAAAACTTAGTTCTGTGCAACACAGGGTGATCTCGCCTAATCTTAATTACTTTTCTAGTAAACTGAAGCATTTTTTGACTTTCTTCATCAAGGTTCCAGTCAAACCAGCTTATTTCATTATCTTGACAATATGCGTTATTGTTACCCTTTTGCGTTCTTCTTATTTCGTCACCGCCGCACAACATTGGTGTTCCCTGCGAAAACATCAAAGTCGCCAAAAAGTTGCGCATTTGTCTGTTTCTTAATTCTTTGATTCCGGGGTTATTGGTTTCGCCTTCGGCCCCATGATTCCATGACCTATTATCGTTGGTTCCGTCGCGGTTGCTTTCAAGATTGCTTTCGTTGTGCTTATCATTATATGAAACCAGGTCTCTTAACGTAAAACCGTCGTGAGCTGTAACAAAATTAATGCTCATATATGGCCTGCGGCCATCGTTCTCATATAAATCGCTGCTGCCGGTAAGACGATATCCCATTTCTCCGACACAACCGCCGTCACCTTTCCAGAATGAACGCATTACATCTCTGTATTTCGCATTCCACTCAGCCCACAGCACAGGAAAATTTCCGACTTGATAGCCGCCCTCACCTACATCCCACGGTTCCGCAATCAATTTAACTTGGCTTATTGTCGGGTCTTGGTGAATAATAGTGAAAAAACTTGAGAGCTGGTTCCAGTAATGCATTTCACGAGCCAAAGTCGAGCATAAATCAAACCTGAATCCGTCTACATGCATTTCTGTCACCCAGTATCTGAGTGAATCCATTATCAATTGCAATGTCTGAGGACTTACAACATTAATTGTATTGCCTGTTCCGGTATAATCCTTGTAATACCGTTTATTATCTTTTTGCAGCCTATAATAGGTTAAATTATCTATAC
>Ga0265293_10003863_pt1 | contig 27237 bp, 25 predicted proteins | sample Munlanlewell138R_FD_192505 | JGI IMG/M metagenome (GOLD analysis project Ga0265293, IMG submission 192505) | Leachate microbial communities from a municipal landfill in Southern Ontario, Canada - Leachate well 138R | ecosystem: Engineered > Solid waste > Landfill > Unclassified | place: Canada...
TTTTGCGTCTCACCAAACTGACTGCGGTGGCACTCATCAAAAATAAACACCACTTGCTTGTGGTAAATACCTAGATCACCTTCCCCCTTCATCAGGTTGTTGAGCTTTTGAATGGTGGTAACAATGATCTTGTTGTCGTCTTTATCTAGGTTGCGCTTTAACCCAGCGGTACTGTCAGAGCCATTCACGCTATCTGGTGAGAAGCGCTGATATTCTTTCATGGTTTGGTAATCGAGATCTTTGCGGTCGACTACAAAAAACACCTTATCGATAAAATCCAATTCGGTTGCTAAGCGTGCTGCTTTAAAGCTGGTTAAGGTTTTACCAGAGCCTGTGGTATGCCAAATAAAACCACCGCTTTCTGAGTTGCTCCAGTTTTTAGCTTGGTAAGCGCTGTTGATTTTCCACAAGATGCGTTCGGTCGCGGCAATTTGATAAGGGCGCATTACTAGCAGGGTATCGCTGACATCAAAGACTGAGTAATGCAGCAGCACATTCAATAAAGCGCTTTTTTGGAAAAAGGTTGCGGTAAAATCCTTTAAATCTTTAATTAAGGTGTTATCAGCACGCGCCCAGTTCATGGTGAAGTCAAAGCTGTTTTTATTGCGTGTTGTGGTGTTAGCGAAGTAACGGGTATCTGTACCGTTAGAAATCACAAACAGCTGCAAATACTTGTACAAAGAGTTATCAGCATTAAAGCTCTCTTTGCTATAGCGGTGTACTTGATTAAAGGCTTCACGAATTGCCACGCCGCGCTTTTTCAGCTCGACTTGCACCAGCGGCAAACCGTTCACCAAAATCGTCACATCGTAACGGTTGGCATGACAGCCAGTTTGCTCAAACTGTTTAATCACCTGTACTTTATTGCGGGCAATCGTTTTCTTATCCAACAGGTAAATGTTTTGAATACGACCATCGTCAAACACAAAGTCATGGATATAGTCATCGTGAATTTTGCGGGTTTTATCGGTAATACCGTCGCTTGGCCGATCCAAAAAAACTTCTACAAAACGTAACCACTCACCCTCGGCAAACTGCACGTTATTCAAGGCTTGCAACTGCACGCGCACGTTCGCCAGCATCTTCTCAGGCGTGTTTAAGCCGGGTACAAACTCATAGCCTTGATTTTGCAGGTCTTGAATCAGCTCTCGCTCCAGCGCGTCTTCACTTTGATAGCTTTCAGCCACCTGATCTTGCTTGGTGTATTTATCCAGAACAATAAAGTTTTTTGATTCGGCGATGGTGGTGTAGGTGGTCATTTATCTTCCTTTAGATGATAAGAGTGTACGCAATCCTTTCTGCATCCTTTCTGCAAAAGCCATCAAGAATGCTCTTGCAGAAAGGCGCAACCTCTTGTTATGCATGGGATTTACTGGAAATTCTTTCTGCATTCATTCTGCATTCATTCTGCATTCATTCTGCAAGTTGCCATAAAGGCTGGCCTCGTGTTCCCGTATTAAGAATGCGTTTGTTACGCCTTAACTTAGTCAGTAAATTGCCGATTTTGACTTCTTTCTGCTCTTGGTTTAGGGCATCACTCAGCTTATCCATCAACAGTTTATTGATCTCAGTACGATCTGCTTGGCCAAACTGTCTAAGGTAGTCTGTCAATAACTTTGCATAAAATTCGTCATCTTGGGTACGAGTGCGAATGTAGTCCACTTTATTAGCCGTAGCGTCAGCGACTAAAGCAGACACATGCAAGTTTGGTTTGCGTCCTTCAATCAGTCCGGCTTTGCGTAAACGAGCAGCTGCTTCGTTTGGAATAGGGAGTTTTTTCTGAATTCTGTCGAGTGCCAATACGTCAACCAAAGATAAGTCTGTCTTTTGGATCAATAGGCGACTGTAAGCAGGATCAACAACACCGCCATATAGCGTCATTCTTACAGTACTCGGTTGGCTAAGATCGTAATCAGGTAATGGGAAATAACGTTTTACCTGGCCTCTGTACATTAAATGAATGCCATACCCCATCGTATCGATCATATTCAGCTCTACCATTGCCTGCGTCAGAAAAGGATTACGATATCGGCGTGGTGTTTTATCTCCCAAAATGTATTCATCAGGCTGTCCTTCAAAAAAACGACCTTCATTTTCAAAAATGAGACGATCAGGCTGTTCAGTGACGATGACTCGACCATTGCGCACATAATCTTGATGGGCAATACAGTTATGTAGAGCTTCAAGCACTATTTCTTGGTTGTACTTAGAGACCTCTATAGGTAATAATTCATCTTGCGGTAAAATACGCAATTGAATATTACGAATACGTTGATAGAGCAGTGTTGTGTTGAGCAAAAAAGGCGGGCCAAAGTGTTCGTAAGCGCGCTCCTGGCCTTCTAGTTTCCAAGTTAACTGCGCTGGGTGTGGCAGCAGAAAGTAAGCGGACTCAGGCTTGCCTAATAGCAAAAGCGCTGTGCGGGTTATTTGTCCGTTTTGAGTGATGCGAGCACGGTCCAAAAACGTTATTAACGACCAGCTCATTACTTCACCGGTCGCAAAGTTGTTAGCGTATTTTTTTGCGAAAGACTCACGTGCTTTAGCTACCGCAATCTCATCCAAGTCATCAAGTGTCGCGCCCGTAATGACTTGGGCGGTCCAGTCTTGCTGCAGTGTTTGCTGACGAATATTATCCAGCTTATCTAAACCCAAAGAGGTGCGGCTTTCACCTGCGCGTGCGTAATAATGACCTTTCCACGCAACAGGAATACCACGTGGCGCTGGAGGGATTTCAAATAAAATAACGCGCCCTTGAGGGTGTTCCAAAACATGAATATCGCGCAAAGTAATGCTCGGTTCAGTTGCTTGGGCAATTTGATTTTTTAAACCCTGTAGGCGCTCTATTTCCATTCGGTAATCACTACCCACTACTGCACGGGTTTTGTCATTAATGCCGAATACCAACCAAGCACGCTCTGCGTTGCGTAAATTAGCTTCATTACTGAGAGCTGAGAAATACTCACCGATCTTATCTGTATCGTAATCTTTGCCTGCTTGCTTGAACTCTACGACTTCGTTTTCCCAAGCAGTAATTAATTGCTCAAGCAAGCTGTTTAGCTCTGCAGATGTCATACCTTAGCCCTCAATCTTCTTGAACATTAATGATTGGTTGCGAAAGTATTCGTAAGCTATGCGTGAAACCTGACCGTAACTTTCTAAAAATCTCATAGCAAAGCTCTTTATGATGTCTTTTTTAATCAGCTGAGTTGCCCATATCCGAAACTGAGTGGCTTGCGCAGAGTTGACCCAGTAGTCAACGGAAGTCATTGCGTCCAGATGGTAATATTTGACCTTGCTGCTTTGGGTTTTACCAGCAATCGCACCGTGTTTAGTGGTTAGTTCCAAAATCGAACATACCACTTTCTCCTCTAATTCACCGCTCTCAAAGATTCTCTTTAAGTGCTTGCTAATAACAGAGCGCTGCACACCAAAAAGCTCTGCCATACGTTCCTGTGCAAGCCAAAGCGTTTCATTATTCAGCAATATCTTCGCTTTTATGCCGCCATTGAGTGCGGTGTATAACAAAAACTCTGTAGTTTGGTTATACAGATCGAGACGGTTATAACCCATGCTGTGCTTCCTGTTGCAAGTAGCCGAATTTATTCAGATTCTTGAGTAGCAGGTTAACCATCTCTTTTTCTGGCCCAGTTGGCTCTGCAATCTGCTCATTTGACAACGAATTATGGGGGTAAAAATTCATAACTCGACTGGCGTAGGCCTTTTGATCTCTTGGCAGCAAGTCGGACCAGCGCTCATAACCTAGAAAGCTAGCAGTTTTTTCATATAGGTTACGAAGCAGCGCAAAGTGATAGCGTTGTACGCTATTTTGTTCGATTGCATTCTCAATAAGTTTCTTGATGTGCAAGTGGTACGAAAAGCTCTGATTAGAGTCCCCTTTTTTCTCATCTAACTCAAAGGAACCATCATCAAACTTGCTTAAAATATAACCATGTTTTGCGCTAATCTCATTATAGAGCACGTTATAAAATAACGGACTATGGGTTGAAATTATGAACTTGATGCTCGACTCGCTGCTTTTAATCAGTCGTCCTAAATTTACCGCCAATTGCATAAGGTGATTTTCATCCAATGAGCTCACGGGATCGTCGATAAACACATATTCTAACTGATCAAACTGAGCGGTTTCGCGCTCAGTCGGTTCCGCAATATTTAAAATACTAATCACTTGATCGAGCAGTGTATAAAAAACACTCCAAATAAAGATGCTTTCTTCGCCTTTGGAGATTTTTAGATTACGAGAGCCTCCGTCATCACCGCGCTCTAGGGAGAACGTTACTTCCGAAAAAGCTTTTACCGTCACCTCTTTGCCGCCTTTACCTATGGTTTTATATTCTTCATTAAACCGTGGTGTTAGTTTCTCATTAGCGTAGCGCTGGAAATTTGTTGTAATGTTTCGATCGTGCCCTTGCTCGCTTAGGATCCAGTCGGTAAACGAATTAGGTTGAATTTTTAGCTTGGGATCGACATCATCCTCCAAATCGTTATCCCAATAAAACAAGTCTTCAGTGAAAGCGTTGTAATAAAGAATTTGGGTACGTGCCAACTCAGGCACATCAGCAGCATCCTCTCCAATATCATTTTCGGGTGCAATCAGTTGCTTAAACTCGCGTGAAAGGCGTGTTTTTCCCGTAGCGTTAAAGGCATAGATCAATTGGACTTTTTTATTGGAATCTTTTAGATCCTTAGTTATATCTTCAAGAGATTTACTCATATCAGGTCGCTACTTCTTCAGTTTTAGGGAAGCTTAACAGCAGGTCACGGTAGTATTCGTATTGCTGATTACGCAGAGCTATTTCACGCGGCAGACCTTCGCTGATGGAATGGGTTAGGGTGTCGAATTTATCTAAGATAGCGGCGATGCGAGCTTGTTCAGCGAGCGACTTTTCTGGATCGTTTGCATACGGAAGCGGGAATTTGAAGCTTTTTATGATGCTAGAGTTAAGATCCCCTCTTGCTCCTTGTCCAAGCGCCTTAATATTTTCATAATTAAAACTAACCCAGTGATACACATAGCGATATAAAGCTTTTGTACTGTCTATTTTTAAGCAGCCACAGTGTTGATTAGTTGTTAACGGTATTTTATTAATAGCGGAGCGGCCTGCTGTCGCTCCCGAGATTGCAATAATTACGCAATTGGCTGGAATCCACTTAGCAGACGAGTTTTTCAATGCAGACAGGGTTATCTTAACTTGTGTTTGTTCGATGTCAGAAAACTTTACTTCTTGGGTTCTTAACCATGGAATCTCACCGCCATTGTAATATTCTGGATTTCCGGCCGTGGGTGTACCACCTGAATACCACTTCTTAGTTACGTCCCCCAACGTTTTCCATTCTGCCTGCGCTTCTGTAAAACTAAACAAATGCTCGCGGTAGTAGTTGTATTGTTTTTTGCGTGCATTAAGCTCGCTTGTAAGCTCGCTTGTAAGCTCGGTGAAAGCGTCTAGAATGCGTACGATTTCGGCTTGAATTGCTAGTGATTTTTCTGGGTTTTCAGGGCATGGAATGGGGATTTCATAATTCAAAATTGCTGCTTTATCTCCACGCGGCATCTTTGCGCCTTTTGCGTTCTGCATGTTGTACGAGAAAAACCTGTCCGATGACAAAAGATAGTAGAGAAACTCTGAGTCAACGACTGATTTGAACTTATCTAAGATGCGTACAGCAAGGACATCGCCACTACAGCCGCCAGAGCTGGTTGCCTTCCATATTTTCTTAAGGTACGGGCGAATATTGCCAATAAGAACATCTCCAGGCCTGTATGCAGTCACACGAGTTGTATTTGGCAGATAGATAGCATCAACACGGCCACCTTTGTCAGCAACAAGATTATCTACCCCAACGAAAGATGTAGCATCAAGTTCGTCTGCGTCTACCCGTATTGTTGAATATTCTGCAATCTCTCCTAACGCCTTCCATTCCACTTCAATCCCGCCCAGCAGTTCTTCCAGATAGCTCAGGTTGCTCATGCTTCAAGCTCCTCACCTTCAATCTCGGCAACGATGGCATTAATATCTATACGGAGTTGGTTGATTTTGGCAACGGTGGTTTTAAGTTCGGCATTGAGCTTGATAATATCAATCACCTCGCGGGTGTCTTCTACTTCGACGTAGCTGCTGACCGAAAGGTTGTAGTCGTTGGCGGCGATTTGCTCAAAAGGTATGGACTGAGCAAAGTGATCCGCATTGGCCTTGCTATCGAACACCTGCATGATCTGCTCGATGTGCTTATTCGTTAACGTATTGGTGTTGGTTTCTTTTTTAAACAGTGCGCTGGCATCAATAAACTGAGTTGTGGTGTCAGTTTTGCTTTTCGATAGCACCAGAATTGTGACGGCAATGGTGGTACCAAAAAACAGATTGGGTGCAAGCGAAATGACGGTTTCAACGTAGTTATTATCGACTAGGTATTTGCGGATTTTCTGTTCGGCACCACCACGGTAAAAAATACCGGGGAAGCAAACAATCGCCGCACGGCCTTTGCTAGAAAGGTAGCTCAGCGCATGGAGGACAAAGGCAAAGTCAGCTTTGGACTTAGGTGCAAGCACACCAGCAGGGGCAAAGCGGTCGTCGTTAATTAAGGTTGGGTCGTCTGAGCCGATCCATTTTACTGAGTAGGGTGGGTTAGAGACGATGGCATCGAAAGGTTTATCGTCAATAAAGTGTGGTTCAGTAAGCGTGTCACCCAACTGAATATTGAACTTGTCGTAGTTGACGTTGTGTAAAAACATATTCATACGGGCAAGGTTGTAGGTGGTGTGATTCAGCTCCTGCCCCCAAAAGCCATCTTGAATAATATGGTTGTCGAAGTGTTTTTTGGCTTGCAGCAATAAAGAGCCAGAACCTGCAGCGGGGTCATAGATTTTATTAACGCTGGTTTGCCCATGCATAGCGAGTTGAGCAATTAACTTGGACACATGCTGTGGGGTAAAATACTCTCCACCAGACTTGCCCGCATTAGCTGCATAGTTAGAGATAAGGAACTCGTAAGCATCGCCAAACAAGTCAATGTGGTTTTCTTCAAAGTTACCAAAATCTAAGCCAGCTACGCCCTTGAGCACAGCCGCCAAACGAGTATTTTTGTCTTTTACTGTATTGCCTAGGCGGTTGCTGGTGGTATCAAAATCGGCAAATAAGCCTTTAATGTCTGATTCTGAGGGGTAGCCGTTGGCAGAGCTTTCAATGGCAGAGAAGATGTTAGCTAGGTCGGTATTTAAGCTTTCGTTGGTATTCGCGTTTTTGGCGATATTAGCAAATAGCTGACTTGGGTAAACAAAGTAGCCTTTGGTTTTAATGGCGTCGTCTTTGATGTCGTTGTCAATCACGTCATCGCTCAGTGATGCATAGTTAACGCTCTCGTCACCACCTTCAATGTAGCTGGAGAAGTTTTCGCTAATAAACCGATAGAACAAAGTGCCGAGGACGTATTGCTTAAAATCCCAGCCATCCACCGAGCCTCTTACATCGTTGGCAATTGCCCAGATTTGGCGTTGCAGGGCGGCTCTTTGTTGAGTGCTGGTCATTTTTCTTCCTGTTGAATAGGGTTTAAGCCGTGTTCGGCGCAAAATATGCCTAGCAGTATAAGCTATCAGGAAGTGTAAGCTAATAAGGGTTGCTGGTGAGGTGCTGCAGGTTTTTCTGGGGGTTTAAAAGGTGGGTTATTGGTGGTTAAGTGGGTATGAGGATCAAACACTGGGGCGGGTTTAACCGGTATCAGTCAGAGAAGTGAATGCTTTGAGCGTCTTATTAGTCGCTGCTTTGAACAAGCTCAATCTCTGTAACTACGGCCTCGAGAAGTGCTCGGTATTCAACGTAACATAACCGAGCTTTTTCATACTGAGCTAAATTGGCAGCCCGGACTATCTCTAGATTCAAAGGTGGCATGCCACCAAAGCCATAGCTTACGGTTAATTTATCTGGCACATCCTCAAAAACGTAGCTGCTATCGTCTACCTGCTTAAGAGCTTGTGCTTGCTCTACGCTACGCGTGACGGTCCGAGTATGGCCAATTCCTAAGCGTGGAGCAATAGAGTGCGCAGTAAAGTTTCGATAGTCGCAGGTTGCGACAACATAGTCTCGAGTGTTGATTTCCTGCAACGCCTGCAGAAAACCGACGGAACTAGGCCAAATTTGTAAAAGATTGGAAAGGCGCTTTTCTTTCTGCCGTCGATTAAGTAATTTTGGCCGTTCTTTTGGTTTTTGTGGATCACCCTCAAGACAGTCACGATATGATCGGTCAATACTTAGGCGCACCTGATGAAATGCTGCTGTTGCCACCGACGTGATCGTATCTCGCATCGAAGCAGGTGCGAGTAAGCATTCATGCACTATTGAATTGAGAAACTCGCTGCATAACGTCCAAGCTTCGACCTCTTCGCGATTTTCGAGAACCATACTCCAAGCATGCCAACGGCCAAGAGACCCGCTCCATCGGTTGATAAGGTTGGTCAGCTCTCGTAGGTCACATCGGACCATCGTATCCCCGAGAATATTCCACTTGCGCCCGTCTATAAAATCGAAATCGTAGCTGAGCCTCTTTCCACCAGAATCCAGATGCTGCTCATGAACATGAGTGAGATACTCATTAAATGCCACACGAAGTAGCTGAGCATGCTTGAGTTGGTCTTCGTTCATTTATAGGCCTCTTACTGTCGCCCGCAACAACAGGTAGCTTTAAATTGATGTAGCGAAGCGCGAGCAAATAAAGCCTACCCACGAGATTGCGCTTGTTAGGTGTATTCAGTTTAGTGTGATTTTTTGAAAGATTGCAGCACTTCAATTGATTCAAGTTTAGTCGGATCACAAGTAAATTCGAATTCACCAAGCCAATCTGAGCTATGACTATTTGGGCCGCTCAAAATAGCATCAGCTCTTGCCTTAACTTTCAATAACACGCCCCCTGATTCAATAGCGTTTAGCCCGCGAGCAAATTTTTCAGCAACCTCCTTTTTCGGCGTCCAGCAAAAACCGATTAAGCCTTGGTCATGGAGAAATTTACATTCCCCTCGGTAAAGCTCAAGTTCATTACCAGTGTATTTGGGTAAAGTTAGCTTAAGCCACGCAAGTACCAGCGTATCATTACTCACTCGTCTGCGAATATGGCCGCCATTCACAATCCAGAGCATATGTATCTTGCTTGTGTCAAAATCAAAGTGATCTATATTACCAACGATATATTCAAGCGCAGAAACCCAAGTCTTATCGATAATGTCGCATACATACTCACCCCCCATTATTTTTAATGCTAATTTTTGGTAACTGATAAACACCTCCTAATTCTTAAAATTCTAATCGCTTATTAGTGATTATTTCAGCATGAAGATTATTTTACCGATGTTATACATATTTATAAGGCTAAACCAAATAGGCTGTATAGAACTTCATCTAAAAGGTTGGGGAGGGATGTTATGGCGGTGTTGAACGAATAGTTTGAGCTTCGACATTGAGTTCCCCTTGGCTCATTGCAAGCCAAGGGGCTTTGTTGCTGCTATTACGGCGCGCTAGGCTGCCAGAATATTTCTGTAGCTGAATTGCCTACTCGTGCAAACCTCTCTGATTGCGGCTTATCTTGAAACGCTAGTTCACGCTGATTATTCATTACGCTCATCAAGTCCGCACTGCGAATGCTCGCTGTTATTGGTAAGTGGAGATTGCTTTTGCGGACTCTGCAAAGGTTATCAAGCATGTGTCTAATGGCTTCAGCACCGTCCATCCATTCTTTTTCAAGCAACTGTAAGGCTGGGCCTAGCACTTCAAAGCTTAATACCTCGCAAGAGACTAAGCCTGCCGTAGCTTTGGGCGTATTATCATCAGTATTCATGCGTATACGTCCTACTTCATGTAGCAACCCCGTCGTCGCAGCTAACCAGCGCTCGTGCTCTGCAAAGCATGCAGTGGAGCTGTACACCATCTGTGCAACTTCTAAACTATGCTTGGCCAGCCCACCTGGCTCGCTGAAGTGTCTATGCGTGCTAGCAGGCACACTAAAGAATAAACTCCCAACGCTTGGGTTACCCAGCACGTGATACATAAATGTTTTTAGCGAGTCGTACGGACAGCTATCAATCCAAGTCTGCGTGCTGGTTAAAACCTCTCGCACAGGGATGTATCTAAACGGTAAATGCTCGAATGAATTATAACGATTCAAAACTTTTACGTTATGGCCAATATAGCTCTCACCAGTGGGATCAGGTAGCAACACTAATGAGACTGGCACTTCACCTGACGCATCCCAACCCGCAGGGTGATCAGCAACATCAAGCTGCACAGAGCAACTCGCGTTCAAGTTTTCAAATGTCACACGAATGCTAGAGTCCCGTGACGAAATTGAATACATATTTTTAGCGCGTATGCAGCCAGTTACCTCAATGGATTCAGGCATATCATAGCCCTCTAAATCAAACGAAAATTGGTTCATCATGCTGCACTCCAATGGTTCAACGTTTGCTCTAAGCGATCAAGTAAAAGCGGCAACATAATTACACCGCACTCATCCTCAAGCGTTAAAATTGTCTCTTTTACAAAGGTTTCTAACGCTTCAAGATTGCTGCACTCACTGCCTTTGCCAATCAAAAAGACAAGTTCATCGCCATCCGAGATCCGCATTGCATGCTGCATGGCTTTTGCTAAACGGCGATAGGTACTTCCTGCTGGATTAAGCATCTGCAGTCTCCTCTTCTTGCTCTACAACCTGTTCAAGTTGGCTGGCAAGTAAACGATCCATCGCTGAACCGTCTTGACGAGTCAGGTTTGGCACGTAGCGTGAGTACACCCGAAATAGCATTTCTGTTGTGGTATGTCCCATTTGCCGCGCAATCCATTCAGGTGTCTCACCAGAAGCAAGCCAAAGTGTTGCCGCGGTATGACGAGTTTGATACGGGGGACGACTTTTGATGCCTAAGTGTCGTAACGTTGGGTGCCAAACTCTGCGCGTAACGTTACGGTGATACAGAGGATTACCCTCCCGATTACAAAAAACGAATTCTTGATCGCCAGTTACTTTACGCTGAGCTTGCAAGGCTTCATAAACGGGTTGTGACATATAAATCTCCCGCTGCGAGCCATCGGTCTTGGTGTAGGTCATTTTAGTCTCGACCACAGTTTCCCGAATCAAGATTTGTCTTTTTTCAAAGTCGATATACTTCCAGCGCAAGCCATCGATTTCGCCGGTACGCATGCCGGTGAAAAAGCGCACGGTGTAATACGCTTGGTAATCCTTACGCACATGAGCGATAAATTTATTCGCTTCCTCAAGCGAAAAAGGCTCAATATCGGTGCGTTGGATTTTTAATGATTTAACACCACGAAAAGGTGAGTTAAACTCATAACGCTCAGCGGCTTCATTCATGATCATCCTTATTGGTGTCATTGTCTTATTGATAGTTGATGCTTTAAGGGGGCTGTCTTTTCGTAACGGTTCTTTGGCGAGAGTGGAACGAAACTGCAGTACTTCGGCCTTAGTGATGTCGTTGAGCTTCTTATCTCCAAAAGCAGGCAGAGCGTAAGCTTTAAGCACATTTATTACCGCTGCTCGGTGGCTGTCACGCCACTCAACGCTCTTTTCTGATAGCCAAATATCTGTGAATTCTTCAAATGTTGGTGAGAGATCAGACGCCGCGCCTGTTTGAATGGCATTAATAGCTTGCTGCTTACTATTCAAATCATCAAAAAAGTCAGCTTTTTTGCTGGTAGGAAAGTAATTGCGATAGGCAAAAGTTCCCAAAGTGATTTCAGCCTCAATCCTTTCCAGTACCTTTTGCATACGCTTACGGTGCGGAGCTGTATCACTTAGTTTTGTATATTCACGACAACGTTGACCGTTGTAACGAAAGTCAAAAAATAACAAACCGCTTCTTACATTAATACTAGCCATAATTAATCGCCTCCTAGCGAATGCCCATCATTAAAGTATCGATAGCTGGTGCGCGAAACATGTCAGTTTCGATTTTTTCCCAAAGATATAAAATTTTACGACCACCGAATGGACGCACGTAATGAATCCCTTCGAGCAAAACAGAGTCCTTCAGTTGATTGCGAATAGTGCGCACGTCGTACTTGATACGCGCTGCAAGCTCGGCAGTTGTTAAGTAAGTTAATGACATAATCGTAGTCCTCAAGTAAAGTAAAAGGCCTTTCAAGAAAGCTCTTGGCTCTCCTGTGGGTCATTGTAGCGCACAAAAGGGCTTTTGCAAGCCTTTTAGCTCTACAGAAGATTATTTGGGGTTTTTAAAGATGATTAAGTGCCATTTGTCTCGCTTACTAGGAGAGAAGAAGCTCAAAATTGCTGATGTTGCGCGTGACACTGGTATCAACCGTGGAACACTTGCGCGGCTATACCAGGAAACTGCAGTGCGGGTTGAATTAGATGTGCTGGAAAAGTTGTGCCTGTATCTCGATTGCGAATTGCATGAACTGTTGGAGCTGATCAGAGATGATGAGAAAGGTGGTGTAGAAGAGTAAGAATGTGCTGATTTTCGGTAGTGGTCGCTTTTTACCGAGCAGGAAAAGAGACAAAAATACTGCGGTCTCTAAATGGTCTCAATGTGGTCTCAAACAGAAAAAGTACATTTTTCGAGCAAGGTGGGCAAAGGCCTAAATCATAACCGAGGCGGTTCGACAATTTGACAAAAATTATGCTTATGAAGGGGTGTGGCAATTTGCCTTGAAACGAGAAGTGGCGCACCCGACAGGATTCGAACCTGTGGCTTCCACCTTCGGAGGGTGGCACTCTATCCAGCTGAGCTACGGGTGCAACGCGCGCATTATACACAAATATGAATACCGCTGTAAGTAATGATTTCAGCCCTGGCTCCCGCCCTCCGAAGGCAGGGGTCGTGGGTTCGAATCCCGCCGAGTGCACCATTTTTCTTGTTACTCAGCTTTAACTGCCTCCTCGCACGATTGTCAACTCCTCTGCAATTGTTCTACCTCTCCAAATAAATCCCTGTCTAAGTTGTGCTCATCTTTTAAAACATCCAACTTGCCTCAAAGTCCATTGCTCAGCCACTGCTCTATTTTTAATTCCACTTGCATGCAAGGGCTTTGCTTCGGTCTAATGGCCGATTTACGGCGGCCGGCCGCTTGCCGTTGGCTGCACTGTAACCGCATCCTCGTTAATGCTGTGGAGTCGCGCATGCTCAATAATCAGTGTCACACTTTAGTGCTGGGCGGTATTCGCTCGGGAAAAACCGGATTGGCGGAGGCGCAGGCAATGGCGCAATCGCAGCCGGTGGTTTATGTGGCCACTGCCACGGCTGGTGATGAGGAGATGGCCAGCCGGATTAGCCGGCATCAAGCCATTCGACCCAAGGCTTGGGGCTTGCTGGAAGAGCCGCTCAATCTGGCTAGGGTATTAGCGGCGCAGGGGCAGCAGAGTCCAGTGCCTTGCTTGTTGATTGATTGCATGAGCTTATGGCTGAGTAATGTGCTGCATGCCGGTGACGCGTCGTTTCAGCTGCAGCGCGATGCTTTTCTTGCGCAGATTGAAAGCTACCCTGGAGCGCTGATTATTGTCAGTAATGAAACTGGGTTGGGGACGATCGGCATGGACCCGCTGACCCGCAAGTTCTGCGATGAGCTGGGCTGGCTCAATCAGGCCTTGGCGCAGCGTTGTCAGCGTGTTGTGTTGGCGGTGGCCGGATTGCCGCTGATGTTGAAGGGCGCTGCCGTCAGTGGCCTTGAGTAGCGTGGGTCGGCTGCTTGATGCAAAGGCCCGCTCAACTCAGTGGGCGTGGTGTGCTGCTCCTTTGTGTGGGTTGCTTTTCTTTGCGTTTTCTTAGGCTCAGACGCGCCGCCGATGTGCTCTGTCGGTGAGTCTGAGCCCTTTATGATTGATTTTGTCAGGGTGTCCGCTGGTGTTATTCGCGACTTTTTTGGTGTGTGCGCTTGCTTTATTGCTTGATCGGCTGCTGGGTGAACCCTCCCGCTACCATCCTTTGGTGGGATATGGCCGTGTGGTCACTGCGGTGGAAAAGAGGTTCAACACTGACCCAGCAGCGGCTCGGCAAAGCCTCTGGGTTGGCTGGCTGGCGTTGCTTATTGTGACCTTGCCGATCCTTGGCGTAGCGGTGTGGCTTGCTACTGCATTGGCTGGGCTGTGGCTGCTAGTGGCTCAGGCTCTTGTGCTCTGGCTGGCCATCTCTCTGAGAGGTTTGAGCGAGCATGGGCGGGCGGTGGCCGAGCCCTTGTGCCGCGGTGATCTGGGCCGCGCCCGTGAGCAGGTCAGTCGCATTGTGAGCCGCCAAGCCAGCGCATTAGATGAGTCTGGGGTGGCGGCTGCGGCGACTGAATCGGTATTGGAAAATGGTGCTGATGCAGTGTTTGCCAGTTTGTTTTGGTTTTTAGTGGCAGGCATACCTGGGGTGGTGCTGCACCGTATGGTCAATACTTTGGATGCGATGTGGGGCTATCGCAGTGCGCGATTTCTGTATTTTGGTCGAGCAGCAGCGCGCTTGGACGATGTTTTAGGCTGGCTGCCGGCGCGCTTAACGGCTGCGACCTATGCCGTCTTGGGCAATAGCACATTGGCGTGGGCCTGTTGGCGTCAGCAAGCGCCGCTCTGGGACAGCCCCAATGCTGGGCCAGTGATGGCGGCCGGTGCGGGCGCTTTAAATGTGCGCCTGGGTGGGCCTTCGCCATATCCCAGTGGGATCAAACAGCGGCCTCTCTTGGGTGGTACTCAGGTCGCTGATGCCAGCAGCATTGAGGCGGCCATCCGCTTGGTGCGGCACGGCACTTGGCTGTGGCTGGCGGTGATACTGCTGCTGAATGGATTGCTAGGGGTGTTGCAACTATGATGCCGGAACATGGTGGTGGGCTGAATGCTGCGGTGCAGCGCTGGGGTATTCCTTCTGAGCAATGGCTGGATCTGTCGACTGGGCTGAACCCGCTTAGTTGGCCGGTGCCGCCGATACCTGAGCAGGTTTGGTACAGGTTGCCGGAAGCTGATGACGGGCTGAATGCGATTATCCGCGACAACACACATTTGCCAGCTGCGGCAGGCTGTGAAGCCATCGCCGGCAGTCAAGCGGCGATTATGGCTTTACCTCGATTACGCAAGCCGTGCCGTGTCGGTATACCGGCCATTGGTTACCGTGAGCATGAATACCATTGGCGTGCCGCGGGCCATCAGATTATTTGTATCGCGCCACAACTGACCGATCCTGCTGTAGTAAGTGATGAGGCTTGGTTGGATGAACTGGATGTGTTGGTGTGGATTAATCCCAATAATCCCAGTGGTGTGCTGATCCCGCCAGCGACTTTGTTGCGTTGGCATCGGCGTCTACAGCGGCGAGGGGGCTGGTTGCTGGTGGATGAAGCCTTTATGGATGCGACGCCGCAGTTCAGTCTGTGCCCTGAGGCAGGGCTGCCCGGGCTGATTATTTTACGTTCGCTGGGCAAGTTTTATGGTCTGGCTGGGCTGCGCGCGGGGGCTGTTTTAGGTGATGCGGCAGTGATCGAGTCTTTGCGTTATTTATTGGGCCCTTGGGCCTTGAGTGGGCCGGCGCGTTATCTGATGGCGCAAGCGCTGCAGGACCAGCAATGGCAGGCGCAGACGCGTGTGCGCTTGCAGCGTGATAGCCAAAGATTGCAGGGCCTCTTAGAGGCCGCAGGACTCAGGGTGCTGGGTGGCACGCTCTTGTTTCAGACGGTTGGATTGGATGCGCCTGACGTACTCGCCGAGCGCCTGGCCGCACAAGGCATACTGGTGCGCCGCTTTGAGCAGCCGGGCATGCTGCGTTTTGGCTTGGCTGCAGATCAGCAGCAGTGGCAACGGCTGGAAATGGCCTTGCTGGCACAGCGGTCTGATTAGTGATTGACCGGCACCAAGCGCCTTGCTAGCCTTTGCCCGCGTTTGTAGGTGTTGTTATGACTTTATCAGCGTCATAACAGTGAAACGGGAAGCCGGTTAGAGTCCGGCACTGCCCCCGCAACGGTAAGTGAGTGAAAGGCGTCGATCCATGCCACTGTGCTCGAGCATGGGAAGGCTGGCGCCATTCAGTATGATGAACTCACCAGTCCGGAGACCGGCCTATAAACACACCGAACGCTGCGGAGGGCAGTTGCGGTGGGTAAACACCGACCTGTCTTACGGATTTTTCCCACCTCTTATAATGCTCTGACCTAATGCTTGGTCGGAGACCACTCTCTTCGTGGCACTTTTTACAATCCGCCATACGGGTGTGTATGGTGTCTGTGAGTGAGTGTTATGAAAGTTGCCCGTTTAGTCACCAGAGGCTTGGTGATCCCTTTGTTATTGAGTCCGCTATCAAGCGTAGTTGCCCAAGACCGCCAGCTGGCGCAGTTAGACCCTATTGTCATCACTGGAGCCTATGGTCCTAAAACGGTGGGTGAAAGCCTAGCGTCCATGAGCGTGCTTGATGAAAAAGATATTCGCTCCAAAGCCCCCGCTGATTTTACCGAGCTTTTGCGTGGTCAGCCGGGGATTCAGGTCACGGGTAACGGCTCCTTCGGTAAATCTACCAGTGTCAATATTCGCGGTGTGCGTAATGCCGGTACTGTGTTTCTGGTGGATGGGGTGAAAATGCACTCGGCAACCGGTGGTGGTGCTTCTTGGCAATATGTTCCGACCGAACTTATTCAGCGTGTAGAAATTGTGCGCGGTCCACGCAGTTCACTTTATGGTGCAGATGCGATGGGTGGTGTGGTTCAGGCTTTTACACTGAATCCTAAATACGGCCAGCGAGGCTGGGTCGAGACCGGCGCAGGTAACTTTGCTACGCAAAAGGTGAGCGCCGGTCTCTCAGGTACCGCTGGAAATACCCGATTCAGTTTAAGCGGGCTGCACAAAGACAGCGACGGCACGGCGATTGTTGAGAATGGAGAAGATAAGGGTTTTCGTAATACTGCGGGGCTTGGGCGAATCGTGCATGATTTAGACAATGGCGGTGAAGCGAGTGTTGTGTTACTTCAGTCTGAGGGTAATACCGAATACGAAGGCGGTCATATTGATTATATGATGCGCAGTTTTGGTTTTAATCTCATGACACCGGTCAATGATAACTGGCAAACCAAAGTGCAGGTTTCTGAGTCACGAGATGAAACGGATACCTTTAGTCATTATGCTGACACCACCTATAACACTCGTTTACAACAAGCTCGGTGGGAAAATACTTTTTCTTATTATGCGCACGAGCTGGTGGTGGGCACGGAACTGCAACAGGATAAGATCAGTAGTACTCAGGATTACGCTGAAACCAGTCGCACCAATACGGCTGTATTCAGCCAGTTGCGCTTGAACTTTGGCGCTTTGGATACGCAACTCAGTGTGCGCAGTGATGATAACCAAGCATACGGCAGCAAAGAAACCGGTGGCTTAGCCGTGGGTTATAGTTTTGATCGCTTTCACCGCGTGCGTGCCAGTTATGGCACGGCTTTCCGCGCGCCGACTTTTAATGATCTGTATTGGCCCTTGTCCTTTAACTATCAGGGTAATCCGGATCTGAAATCTGAGACATCAAAGAGCTATGAGTTAGGTATCAGTGGCAACTATGAGCGCTGGTTCTGGGACTTGGCGGTGTATCAAATGGACATTGATAATCTGATTAGCTCAGGTCAAGTGGCGGGTGTTGATACCCCAGTTAACGTCAATCAGGCCAGAACTCGTGGTGCTGAGTTTGCTGGCGGCTATGAATTTGATGGCTGGCGCACGGCCATCGCTCTGACCTACATGGATCCAGAAGACCGTGAAACAGGTAAACAGCTGCGCCGTCTGACCAAACAAACGGCCCGTTTTGACTTGGATAAAGCAATCGGTCATTTTTCTTTTGGCGGTTCAGTGATTGCTGAAGGTGATCGTTATGATGATGCTGCTAATCAAAACAAATTGGCTGGCTTCGTAACTGTAGATGTGCGCGCAGGCTGGAGCTTTGCGCCGAACTGGAGTACACGTCTAACCCTAGCAAACGTGTTAGACAAAGAGTATTCAACGGCTAAGAAATCTAAAAACCTGAATTATATTGCAGCTGACCGCACCGGTATGCTGACGGTTCGTTACGACCTCTAATTAACAGTAAAAATGGGAGTAAAAGTATGGGTTCTCGCTGGCTAAGTTGCAAAATTGTCCTAGGGTCACTTGCTCTGGCCTTGGCTCAGCCGCTCTTCGCTGGTCAGACTCAGCATTGTGCTATCGATGACGGTGGTCACAAGCTTTGCTTATCAAGCCCTGCTCAACGTATAGCGACTTTGTCGCCCGGCGCAACAGAACTGACGTTTGCAGCTGGGGCCGGTGCTAAGGTTGTTGCTGGTGTGAATCACAGTGATTATCCACCGGAGGCCCTTACACTACCCTTAGTCGGCAATCACACCAAGATTGACTTGGAGGCTTTGCTAGCGCTGAAACCAGATTTAGTGGTTACTTGGGTCACGGGTAATCCACCTGCGCAGATGGACATGCTGCAAGCACTGGGTTTGCCGCTATTTGCTATTGAACCCCGTACTTTTGAGGGTGTTTCTGATGTTATTGAGCGGCTTTCAATTCTGACAGGCACGCAGCAGGCGGGTTTTGCTGAAGCTGAGCGTTTCCGCATGGGTATTGCTGCGATCGCTGAGCAGTACCGTGATGCTGAGCCCATCTCAGTTTTCTATCAGGTGTGGGAAACACCTTTGATGACGGTTAATAACCAGCATTTGATTGGTAAGGTGCTGCAGCTCTGTGGTGGGGTTAATGTGTTTGCTGATATGCCCCGACTGGTGCCGAGAATCAGCACAGAAGTGGTGTTGGAAGCCGACCCTCATGTGATTTTGACCGGAAGTGTTGATGGTAGCGCTGATAATCAACTTGATCACTGGAAAAAGTATTCGAAGATGAGCGCAGTAGCGAACAATAATCTGTTTTTTGTGCCCGCCTCGCCGATCTCCAGACCCACGCCTCGGCTACTTGAAGCGAGCCGAGATATTTGTCAAAAACTGGATATTGCCCGTGCCCGCTAAGCATACTGGCACCTTAGTGCTGATCCAGGTTGAGCACCTATGATGCGTTCTTTGCTGGGGCTTGGCCTTATTGCTCTGCTCGCCGTGTTAGTGGCTCTGGCGATCGGCAGTGTGAATATTGCGCCAGCAGAACTCTGGGCTGTGGTGCAGGGTGAGGGCAGCTCTTTGCACCGCACCTTAGTGTTAGAGCTACGCCTACCACGCACTCTAGCTGCTTTTGCCACGGGTGGATTACTTGCTGTAGCCGGTGCCCTGATGCAGGTTTTACTGCGTAACCCGCTGGCTGATCCTTATGTATTGGGCTTGTCAGGTGGGGCTGCGGTCGGGGCGTTGTTGGCGATGTTGGGCGGCCTAGGCGCCGTGCTGATATCTGGGTCCGCGTTTGCCGGAGCGATGTTGGCCATGGTCTTGGTGTTTGGTCTGGCGCATGGCACGGGTAGCTGGACTGCTTCGCGTCTGTTGCTGACCGGTGTGGTGGTAGCGGCTGGTTGGGGCGCGGTGATTACCCTGATGCTGGCGCTGACGCCATCTTACAAACTGCCTGGCATGTTGTATTGGCTGATGGGGGATGTGTCTTATGCCCGCACCCCATGGCCCGCGTTATTGGTGCTGCTGCTGGCCATAGCCGTGGTGATGCCCTTGGCGCGTAATCTTAACGTTTTAGCGCGTGGTCCGATGCAGGCAGCAGCCTTGGGTGTATCGGTACGACCGCTGGAGTGGACCATTTATCTACTGGCTAGTCTGCTTACCGCAACGGCAGTAACGACGGCAGGCAGCATTGGTTTTGTCGGGCTGATTGTGCCGCATATGCTGCGCTTGGTATTGGGCAATGATCAGCGCATTATTTTACCGGCCAGTGCGTTAGCGGGCGGCACCTTGCTGGTATTAGCCGATACCTTGGCGCGCACAGTGATTGCGCCTGAGCAGTTACCCGTTGGTGTTATTACCGCTTTATTGGGCGTACCTACTTTCCTTTATTTGCTGCACCGGAGTCGTTGATGAGTAGGCTACACACCCATGATTTGATTATAAATGTGCCTAATCGAGCTGATGGTTTTCCTCTGAATATGAGCATTGAACCCGGTCAAATCTGGGGTGTGCTTGGTCCCAATGGTGCGGGTAAAACTACTTTGCTGCATACCTTGGCTGGCTTACTGCCAGCCCGTAGCGGTCGGGTTTTTTTGCATGAGGCATCCTTGGCTGAACTCAAGCGTCGCGCTATTGCCCAGCAATTGGGTCTGGTTTTTCAAGAACGCCAAGATAGCTTTCCTGCAACGGTAATGGAGACGGCGCTGATCGGGCGTCATCCTTGGTTGTCGCCTTGGGAACGGGAACAGAGTGATGATCAGCAGCGCGCACAACAGGCACTGCTAGCCCTAGATGTAGCGCATTTATCTGATCGTTTATTGAGCACCTTGTCTGGCGGTGAGCGGCAACGGGTGGCTATCGCAACATTGATGACGCAGAACCCTGATATTTGGTTATTGGATGAGCCAACCAACCACTTGGACTTGCATCATCAGGTCAAAGTTATGCGCTTGCTTAGAGAGCAAGCAGCTGCTGGTAAAACCGTGTTTATGTGCCTGCATGACCTGAATCTAGCTGCGCGTTGGTGTAGCCATGTTTTGCTTTTATATCCCAATGGTGATGCCTGTTGGGGAGCCGCCGAGATGATGCTGAAACTCTCTGCCCTTGAGCAGTTGTATAACCAAAAATTAATTACGGTCGAGGCCGATGGCGCACCGGTGTTTGTACCTGTGTATTCGGGCTGATAATAATGATAAGGGTGATGAGTTTATGAATGTATCCGTGCCGGCAGTGATGATTACCGCATCTGCCTCCGGACAAGGTAAGTCTATGGTAACTGCGGCTCTAGCCCGTCTACACCGCAATGCTGGACGCACAGTGCGAGTGTTCAAGCATGGTCCAGATTATCTTGATCCTATGGTACTGGAGGTTGCATCCGGCCATCCTGTGTATCAACTGCACCCATGGATGACCGGGGAAGACGAATGTCGCTGGCGCTTGGCTGAGGCAGCTAAAGATGCTGACCTTATTTTGTTGGAAGGCTCTATGGGGTTGTTCGACGGTGATCCATCCAGTGCTGATTTGGCCAAACTGATGGGTATTCCTGCTTTGCCAGTGATCGATGCCAGTGGCATGGCACAGACATTTGGCGCTCTGGTGTTAGGGCTTGCCAGCTTTGATCCGAAGTTGTCTGTTTATGAGGTGATTGCGAATAAAATTGGCAGCCCTCGTCATGCGCAAATGCTAGAAGAAGGCCTGCCTGAAGGTATTCGCTTACTTGGGGCTATACCCAGACATGATGCCATGAGCATTCCGGACCGGTATCTTGGGCTGATGCAACCGAGCGAGCTGAGCAATCTTGATCAGCAACTTGATGATGCGGCGCAGGTGCTTATAGCTGCTGGTCTTGATCAGTTGCCTAAAGCAGTAACGATCGCCGCCGCTGAGCCAGCGCGTGTCCCCGAGCGGCTCTTGGCTGGTGTGCGTATCGCTGTCGCCCGTGATGCTGCTTTCAGCTTTATCTATCGAGCTAATACAGAACTATTGCAGGCCATGGGGGCAGAGCTACATTATTTCTCTCCGTTGCTAGATGCACAGTTGCCGCCGACAGATGCGCTCTGGCTGCCAGGCGGTTATCCCGAGCTGCATGCCAGCGCTTTGGCAGACAATACTCCGATGCTTGCAGCTATTGATGCCTTTTATCAAGCAGGTAAGCCGATTCTTGCGGAGAGTGGCGGTTTGCTGTTCTGTACTGAAGCCTTGATGGATAAGAACGGGGTCATTTACCCGTTATTGGGTCTGATTCCTGGCCGGGCAGCAATGGCTAAACGTCTTCAGGGCATTGGGCTGCACAGTTTAAACACGGAAAACGGCCAAATAAGAGGGCATACGTTTCACTACTCTACATTGGAGACATCGTGGCAAGCTGCAACTTATACGTGCAAACAAGCAGGTACTGGCGGCGAAGCTGTTTTTTGCGATAAAGGGTTAGTAGCAAGTTTCTTTTATAGCTACTTTCCATCTGCGCCAGAGCTGATCGCCGCGATATTCAAAGGCGAGCGGTTAGCATTCCACAATAACCCGGAGAATACCGATGTATAAAACTGTAAAAGACCCCGAACGCCACGTTCAACGCATGGCAGCCAAACAAAAAATCATGCAAGAGCGCATTGCCAAAGCGCAAAAAGAACAGGGCATTTTGCTGGTCTTGACGGGTTCTGGCAAAGGCAAAAGCAGTTCTGGTTTTGGCATGGTCGCGCGCGCCTTAGGCCATGGGATGAAAGTTGGCATTGTGCAATTTATTAAGGGTGCTTTTAGTACCGGTGAACATGCGTTTTTCCGTGATTTAGCCAATGTCGATTATCACGTGATGGGGCAGGGCTACACTTGGGACACACAAGACCGTGAGCAAGATGTGATCGCTGCCAATGCGGCCTGGGATATCGTCGCTGGCATGCTGCAAGATGAGAGTTATGCTTTGATTTTGCTCGATGAACTGAATATCGCCCTGAAATATGACTATTTGGATTTAGATCGCGTGCTGGATGATTTGCAGGCCCGTCCTGAAATGCAGCATGTGGTGGTTACTGGGCGTTATGCGCCGCAGGAATTGATTGATATTGCTGATACCGTGACCGAAATGAAGGTGGTGAAACATGCCTTTAAAGATCAAGGAATTAAGGCGCAAAAAGGTGTTGAGCTGTAAATGATCACCTTGATGATTCAGGGCACCACCTCGGATGCGGGTAAAACCACGGTGGTGGCTGCTTTATGTCGCTGGCTGGCGCGGCAAGGGGTGTCGGTAGCACCGTTCAAACCACAAAATATGGCGCTTAACAGTGCCGTGACTGTGGATGGCGGCGAGATTGGCCGCTCCACCGCCTTGCATGCGTTGGCCTGTGGTTTAGCGCCGCACAGTGATATGAATCCCGTACTGCTGAAGCCGCACAGCGACTGTGGTGCACAGGTGATTTTGCGTGGGCAGGTCTACGGCACTATGGATGCGCTGGATTACCATGCTTATAAAGCTGAAGCCATGCAGGCGGTGATGGATGCTTGGCGTGCGCTCAGTGAGCGTTACGCTGTCATCATTGCTGAAGGTGCAGGCAGCCCGGCAGAAATCAATTTGCGCGCCAATGATATTGCCAATATGGGTTTTGCTGAAGCGGCTGATTGTCCCGTGTTGTTGGTGGGTGATATTGATCGTGGTGGTGTTTTTGCTCAATTGGTGGGTACTTTAGATCTGCTTGCCGAGAGCGAACAGGCGCGCACTCAAGGTTTTATTATCAACCGCTTTCGTGGTGATATCAGCTTGCTTGAGCCGGGTTTGGATTGGTTGACTGAGCGGACTGGCAAACCCGTGCTTGGGGTGTTGCCGTATTTGCAGGGTTTGATTATCGATTCCGAAGACAGCATCGGCACCAGCGGCGTCAGTCAAAGCGGTGCGCTTAATGTCATAGTGCCGGTGCTACCGCGCATCAGTAATCACAATGATTTTGATCCTTTACGTCTGCACCCTGGGGTGAATTTGCAATTTATCGGCCCCGATCAAACAATCCCCGCCGCCGATCTGATTATTCTGCCGGGCAGTCAAAGCATTCGTAGCGATCTGGCTTGGCTGCAGGCGCAAGGCTGGCCGCAAGCCATTGATAAACATCTGCGTTATGGCGGTAAAGTATTAGGGATTTGCGCGGGCTTTCAGATGCTCGGTCAGCGGGTGGATGACCCCGATGGGCTCGAAGGCGCAGCAGGCAGTGCTGAGGGGCTGGGTTTATTGGCGATGAGGACCAGGCTGGTGGCTGGCAAACAGCTGCAGGAGGTGCAAGGTACTTTGCATCTACCCCCGAGCAAGGCGGGCCTCGGCGCGGCTTTTAGTGGTTATACAATGCGCAATGGCGTCAGTCAGGGCGCTGCTCTGGCGCATCCGCTGGCTCAGATCAATGGCCGTGATCAAGGTGCTCTCAGTGCGGATGAGCAGATCGCCGGCACTGATGTGCACGGTATCTTTGATCAGCCCGCTGCCTGTGATGCCGTGCTGCAATGGGCTGGCTTAGAGGGCTCAGGCCGCGCGGTGGATTACCAGCAGCACCGTCTGGCACAGCTTGATCGCTTAGCCGATCAGGTGGAGCAGCACTTGGATACCGACTGGTTGCGTGCTGTGCTTAAACTCAATCCATCAACCCCTTCTGGAGCAGCCAAGCCGCTATGACTGATCACAACCGTCCCTTTAGCGACGCGGAACGTGCGGGTCTCTATCGTGCAATTTATGAACGCCGTGATGTGCGCTCGCAGTTTCTCCCCGATCCCATCCCACGGCCGGTTTTAGCGCGCTTGTTAAGGGCGGCGCACCATGCGCCATCGGTAGGCTTTATGCAGCCGTGGGATTTTATTTTGATCGACAGTCTTGAGATTCGTCAGCAGGTGCTGGCCAGTTTTGATGAAGAAAACGCTAAAGCTGCAGAAAACTATAGTGGTACACGCCAACAAAACTACCGCAATCTGAAACTGCAAGGCATTATCGAAAGCCCGCTGAATCTATGCATCAGCTGCGATCGCAGTCGCGGCGGCAGCCATGTGTTGGGGCGTAATTCCATTGTTGAGATGGACTTGTTTAGCACCTGCTTGGCAGTGCAGAATCTGTGGCTGGCGGCCCGCGCCGAAGGTATTGGTGTCGGTTGGGTGAGCATTTTGGATCAAGACACGCTGGCAGGCATTCTGCAATTGCCGGATCAGGTCTATCCCTTGGCTTACTTATGTTTGGGTTATGTCAGTGAATTTTTAGATGAGCCTGAGCTGCAAGCTAAAGGCTGGCGCTCACGTTTGCCGCTGGAAGAGTTGGTGCACCTGAATAGCTGGGGTGCTGAGCTGGAAGATAAGGCGTGGCTGGCGCAGCTGAAAAACTAAGCAAGGGTGACTCGGCCTTCATTTTGAAATTACGCTCACACTGCGGTAAAAACGTCAAGAGTCAAAAGATGCTATAATAACAAGTAATTAATTTATAGGAGTATCTTTTGACTAAGAAAAAAATAGCTATTTTAGGTGCAGGTCCAAGTGGTTTGGCTCAATTACGTGCGTTTGAAGCAGCGCGTTTAGCAGGCGTTAAGGATCTGCCAGAGATTGTATGTTACGAAAAACAAAATGATATTGGCGGTATGTGGAATTACACATGGCGCACAGGGTTAGACCGCAATGGTGAACCTGTTCACGGTAGTATGTACCGTTACCTGTGGTCGAACGGCCCAAAAGAATGCTTAGAGTTTGCTGATTATTCTTTTGAGGAGCATTTCGGCGAAGCAATTCCGTCTTACCCGCCGCGTGAAGTGCTTAAAGATTACATTATGGGCCGCATCAATAAGCAGGATATTCGCAAATACATTCGCTTTGAGTGCCCCGTGCGTTGGGTGACTTTTGACGAAGAGAGCAAGATGTTTACCGTTACGGTGATGAATCATAAAACCGGTGAGCAAGAGACCGATGAATTTGACTATGTCGTGGTTGCCACAGGTCACTTCTCAACACCCAATATGCCGTATTTTGAAGGTTTGGAAGAGTTCCCCGGTCGTGTGATGCATGCACATGATTTCCGTGATGCATTAGAGTTTGAGGGTAAAGATATCCTCTTAGTGGGCAGTAGTTATTCTGCCGAAGATATTGGTACTCAGTGCTACAAGTACGGCACCAAGTCAGTGACCATCAGCTACCGTAGTACAGCGCTGGGTTATGCATGGCCTGAAGGTATTAAAGAAGTACCGGTCATTACACGTTTTGCAGGCGATGTCGCACATTTTTCTGACGGCAGCAGTCAGCGCTTTGATGCAGTGATTATGTGTACCGGCTATTTATTCCATTTCCCGTTCATGCCTGATGAATTGCGCTTACAAACGCATAACTGTTTGTACCCAGAAAACTTATATAAAGGTGTTTTCTGGCAGCCGAATCCACAGTTGATTTATTTAGGTATGCAAGATCAGTATTTCACCTTCAATATGTTTGATGCCCAAGCTTGGTATGCGCGTGATGTGATTCTCGATAAAATCACCTTGCCTGATTTAGCCGCGCGCCAAGTAGACGAGCAAAAATGGTTGGCTGAATATGAGCGCGTCAGTGATGTGTGTGGTGATATCGAGTTTCAGGCCAAGTATATTCGTGACCTAACCAATGTCACTGACTACCCCGAGTTTGCCGTAGAGAAACAGGGCGATATTCTAAAGCAGTGGCAAAAAGATAAGCACGCTGGGATTATGACCTTTAGAGAAAAAGCCTACCGCTCGACTTTAACCAATACCTTGGCGCCTGAATTGCCACAGCCTTGGTTGGACATTTTGGATGATTCACTTGAGCATTTTTTAAATATGTCTTTTGTTAAAAGCAAGAAGAATAAAATCGCGAGTTAAGGTAAAAATAGCTTAGATAAAAGCGGTGCTGGAGTAATTTAGCGCCGCTTTTTTATGGATTTGAGTGGGTACACGCAGAGATCAATTAGGGTTGGAGACCTTTAAACTAGACGGAAGCAGGCTACGCACAATTAGGCGTCAGGGCTGATATGAATGCATTCAGGTGTACCATCTGTTTTCAGGCGGCGTTGTAAATAGGCACCTTCTTGTGTGGCGATCAATGTGCTGGCTTGTGGCACTAGAATTTGTGCAATTGTAATACTGTTGTTCGTGTATTTTTTGATTGTTACAGTTAACGACGGCAGTGTTTGTTCTGCGATCAGGGCTGCTAAGTCAGCGCTATTCTGATGCTTGGGATGCAGCCCACTGGGCACGCCATCGTCTTCGACGCCGAGCCACAGTTCACCGCCTGCTGTATTGGCCAGACAGGTTATGGCTTCAATGAGTTCGAGATCAGGGTAGCCGTTGCGATCACTTTTAAACTCAACGGTAAGACTTTCTGTAGTGGGTAGAACGACTGGCACAGTATCAACCTTATATGTTATGAGTTACTAAGTAAGCCACTGACACAATCAAGAGTAACAAAAAACAACAACTGATTTCACCTCGGTGGATAAGATAAACCATTATCATAATGGCTTGTTAGCGGCATCCGTTATATGCACAGCAATACATTCAACTCTATAGGCGTTTACCGTGAATAAAATCAATCCTAAAAAACGAGTTATGGTCAAATCTGGTGTATGGGCATCAGGCGATTTTCCTGTCTGATTGCTCCATTACTTGTTCGCCGTCTTGGAATTTAACGTTATTGACCACGAGGGTTAGCAGTTGAAATCCTTTCAGGC
>Ga0265293_10003864_pt1 | contig 27231 bp, 25 predicted proteins | sample Munlanlewell138R_FD_192505 | JGI IMG/M metagenome (GOLD analysis project Ga0265293, IMG submission 192505) | Leachate microbial communities from a municipal landfill in Southern Ontario, Canada - Leachate well 138R | ecosystem: Engineered > Solid waste > Landfill > Unclassified | place: Canada...
CAGTCAGGCCGAGGATATTTAGTTGGCAAAAGCTGGAAAGATCAGGGCTAGAAAAGGTAAGATTGTTCACGTCGGGGGCTTAGTTTTTGTTGGTGTGGGAACTTACATTTTCTAAGATCCCCGACTCCTTTTCCAGCCGGTCAGGTTTTTTCTACACCCTTAAATGCGAAGAGCCAGATAAGCCCGCGTAGTGACATAGCCGCGCTCAATATAGGCATGGGTGATGTCTTACAGCAGTAGGTTAAGCTGTGCCGCTGTCAGGCATTGATTTTGATAGGGTGCAACCGCAGCGGCCTGTACTGCGGGGCTAAGTAACCTAACGCCCACCAGCTCAATCTGTTGAATGTCGATGCAACGGTCATCCGCAGGAGCAGGAACTTCGCTTGCTTCGGGCAGGATTCCTGGCAGATGTTGTAGTTCATCCAGGCGCTGCTGCTGATCTTGCAACAACCGTTGCTGCCGCTCGCGGGCCAGGTCACGGTCTCCAGGCAGGGAGGCGGCCTGCAGCCCGCTGACAGTTACACTGCACCCTAATAGAACAGCAACATGTAATGTTTTTCTCAGACTCATAGGGAATAAATACACCAAATCCTCAAGTACAGCAGTACTGCTATATATGTCCGCTGGATATAACAGAAGATTCCCAGCTAAGTACTTGAGTGCGATAAATTGACTGGTGCAGATTCTAGACGGGTTGCAATGTTAAACCATGTACAGAGCTCACACGTTACCCAGCAGTAGACTAAAGCACTATATTGACAAAGAACATCTTTCCCATATAGCCAACAGAATATCAACCAATTGATATCAAGAAGCTAGCAATTGTTTTTACCTGTTTTGGCTAGCGCACCTAAACTACACTCTAGAGTGTCTACTGCTCCAACCTCAGCTCCAGCTGCTGCGCCTGACCTTTCAGGTCTTCCAGCCGCACAACACCCAGATGGTGTTTATCGAGAAAAGATACGCGAATAGACGCTTTACAGCGCTGTCTAAAAAACACCTCCTGAATGCAGGACTTTTTAAGGTTGGCTTCAGGTGTCCGGCCTACAGTAACAACGTAAACCAATCTGGGAGAAAACCATGAAAACGCCACTATTTTTCACCTCTCTATTTGCAGCCACCTTGGCAACTGGTGCGGCCTTTGCTGATGACGATTGCAACGATCCGATAGCTGACTGGCAGCCGCGAGAAGTCTTGCGTCAGATGCTTGAAGACGAGGGCTGGAAGGTGCAGCGCATCAAGGTTGATGACGGCTGCTATGAGGTTAAAGGGTTTGATCAGGACGGTAACAAGGTTAAGGCCGAGTATTTTCCCGCCTCTTTGCGTCTACGTAAGCTAGAAACGAAATTCAAACAAAACCCGGACGTAACAGACGAGTTACCCAATCGAAACAAGCAAAAAAGAACAGACAAACAAAACAAGCGTGATAACGGAGACAGATCATGAAAAAGCTCACTCTTATTCTTGTCATGCTAGCGGCTATCAGTCTGTCTACCCTCAGCCAGGCGCGTGAAGTGACGTTCACCACCCAGCTGAAAAATTACAGCGGTGATGGTGCTTATATAGTGCTGTACCTCGTTAACGAGAACGGTCAATACCAGCGCACGTTTTGGCTGGCCGGAACAAAATCAAAATACTACAAGCACCTACCTGACTGGGCGCGTGGCAGCGGACTGCGCAGCAGTGAATATGATGGCGTGACTGGAGCCAGTGTGCTGAGCGGCAAAACCCTCAAGGTCACCGTCGATATTGATGATGCGTTGATTGATGCGGGGTACGAGGTGCGCGTGGATACCTCTGTCGAAGACAAGCGTGACAACCGTGCCGACGTTAGCGCGCCGTTAACCACCGATGGTGCGGGTAAATCCTTTGCAGGTCGTGGCTACGTGCAGTCATTCAGCTACGGCTTCTAAAACTGAGCAAACCAGGAGTCTAGTAATCATGCTACGCCAACTGCACTCATTACCCGGCCTGCTCGCTGCGCTGTTTGTCGTCCTACTTGCTGTAACGGGAGCGATTCTATCGCTTAATCCAGCACTGGAGCGGTTGGCTACTGTTCTGCCAGCTGCTGGACAAATAAGCGTTGCCGAGCTGACGGGTAAGTTGGCCAAGCGTTATCCTGAAACCGAGCAAATTGTTCGCACGCCTTCGGGCGCTCTGATTGTTTATTTCACCCGCGATGGTCAGGTCGGAGCTGATCGTGTGAATCCTCAAACTGGAGAAACCAACGGCCCCTATGAGCCTTCCTCTTTCTCGCGCTGGATGAAGAACCTACATCGCTCCTTGTTACTGGATACTCCCGGTCGTGCAGTAGCAGGTATCACGGCGTTGCTGTTAGTTGTATTAACGATTTCAGGTATTTTCTTACTGGCCACCCGCATGGGCGGCTGGCGTCAACTGCTACAGCCAGTCCGTGGCACTCCAAGTCAACGTTTGCACATCGAGTTTGGCCGGGTTGTGATAATTGGCCTGCTGCTGTCTGCATTAACCGGGGTTTACCTTTCCGCCATTACTTTCGAGCTAATATCTGAGGGGATAGAGGCCGAGCCTGAACTGCCACAACAGGTATCGAGCGGTATTCCTGCAGCTACCAACACATTAGCTGCTTTAAAAGCTATGGACTTAACTCAACTGCGCGAGCTGGTTTACCCCTACCCTAACGATCCTGACGGCATGTACTCTCTAACGACTGAGCAGGGTGCTGGCTATATCGACCAGGTCAGCGGCGAGTGGCTTTCTTATCAAGAGCACGATGCCACCCATGTGTTCTATGAATTTATTTATATGCTGCATACAGGCGAAGGGCTCTGGTGGCTTGGCATAATCCTTGGTTTGCTGGCATTGGCCATCCCCGTAATGGCTGTAACAGGCCCTCTGATCTGGTGGAAGCGCCACAGTTCTAAACCCAGGTTCGCTGCTAACAGTGCTGCCAACACTGCTGATACGGTGATCCTTGTGGGCAGCGAAAGTAACAGCACTTGGGGCTTTGCCAAAACCTTACACGACAACCTAGTTCAAGCTGGTTACCGCGTACATAGCGCACCAATGAACCAACTCGCCTCTAATTATCGTTCTGCGCAGCGGTTATTTATTCTTAGCGCTACCTACGGTGATGGTGATGCACCGGCCTCAGCTAAACAGTTCTTTCAGCGACTGGAAAAGATACACCAACAACCGACGTTTGCTACTGCCGTACTGGGCTTTGGTGACCGTCAATATCCTCAATTTTGCGGGTTTGCAAAAAAAGTAGAAGAAACACTCAGTGCTAAAGGATGGCCACAGTTATTACCGCTAGACCGCATCAACCGACAATCACCGCAGGAGTTCGCCCGCTGGGGTAATGCAGTGGGTAAAGCTTTGGGCAGCGAGCTGACGCTGGTGCATATTCCAACACGACCTAAAACCACCACTCTAACGCTTGCTGAGCGCGTGGATTACGGTATTGACGTACAGGCGCCAACTGCTGTACTGCGTTTCATCGCGTCAGAAAACAACACAGAAATCAATCTTATCAGTCGCTTATTTAAGCGCAGCGGATTACCACCTTTTGATGCTGGCGATTTGGTCGGCATTATTCCGCCGGGCAGCCAAGTACCGCGTTTTTATTCACTGGCCTCTGCTTCCAAAGACGATGTTTTGGAGATCTGCGTGCGCCAGCATCCTAACGGTCTGTGCTCAAACTTTCTTTGCACGCTGCCCATAGGTGGCAACATCGAAGCCTTTATTCAACCCAACCCTGACTTTCGCCCGGCTTCAGGTAAAGCACCCATCGTACTCATCAGCGCCGGCACCGGTATTGGGCCATTAATGGGATTCATCCGCCATAACTGGGCACACCATCCTATGTATCTGTATTGGGGTGGCCGTTCTCCACAGTCCGATTTTCTCTACGAGTCCGAGTTAAACACCTACCTTAAAGACAAACGACTGACCGAACTAAACGCCGTATTTTCACGCACCAGTGACCGCGCCTACGTGCAGGACAAGATTAGCCTAGACGGCGAAAAACTGCGCAAATTGATTAAAAGTGATGCACAAATTTTGGTCTGCGGCGGCAGAGACATGGCCAACAGCATCATGACGGCACTCAATGACATCCTTGCGCCCCTAGGGATCAGCGTTGCAACACTTAAAGCCCAAGGTCGCTACCGTGAAGATGTGTATTGAACAGGCTGCCTATCCTCACGCAAAAAACCTATACAAATTAATTGACCTGTACAGCTTTTAATGTATTCTTGTACAAAGATTTTGCTTTGTACAGGTATTTGGTTATGAGCACAGATAAGTTAATCAAGGTTGGCATCAGTTCTTGTTTGCTCGGCGCGCCCGTGCGTTTTAATGGCGGACACAAACAATCCTTGCTGTGTAAAGACGCGCTGAGTCAATACTTTACCTATGTTTCCATCTGCCCTGAGCAAGCCATTGGTCTTGGCACACCACGTGAGCCGATTCGTTTGGTCGGTGATGTGGCGCTCCCACGTGCCGTCGGCACGGTGAATCAAGTGCTGGACGTGACTGAGGCTTTGACCGCCTTTGGTCAACGCACGGCTGCTGAGTTGGATGATATTTGCGGGTATATTTTGATGCAAAAATCACCCTCTTGCGGTATGGAGCGCGTGAAGGTATATCAAAAAGACGGCCATAGCGCTGAGCATGGCAGTGGCTTGTTTGCTGCCGCCTTAATGCACGCACAACCACTCTTACCGATAGAAGAAGATGGCCGTTTGAATGATCCGGTATTACGGGAAAACTTTATCACCCGTGTATTCGCCTATGCCCAGTGGCGCGAGTTGCTCGACAGCGGTTTAACACGGCAAAAACTTTACGACTTCCATGCCCGTTATAAATATCAGCTAATGGCCAGCAGCCCAGCCGACTGCACCGCGCTAGGTCGTTTACTGGCCAGCAATCAGCAGCTAGAACTCGCTAGTTTAGCTAATGATTACTTCAATTTGTTTATGCCTGCTTTGAAAAAAATAGCCAATCGCGGCACGCATACCAATGTGTTACAGCACATCAGTGGCTATATCAAACACTCGCTCAGTAGCGCTGAAAAGCGTGAGTTACAAGCCTTAATTACGCAGTATCGCACCGGTATTGTGCCGTTAATTGTGCCGCTGACGCTGATAAAACATCATTTTAACCGCCATCCCGATCGCTACATTGCTGGGCAAGTGTATTTGCAGCCGCACCCTGAAAACCTTAGCTTGCGTAACGCGCTATGAATGATTTTATCTCCCAAACAGCGCCAGAGACGGACGTGCAACCCGACGAGCCATTGTTCCCGATTCGTGATGTCGCCCAACAAACCGGCGTCAATCCCGTCACTTTGCGCGCGTGGGAGCGCCGTTACGGACTCATCAAACCGCTGCGCACCGCCAAGGGTCATCGCCTGTATAGCACTGCGCATATTGAGCGGATTCGTAAAGTGCTTGATTGGCTTGAGCGTGGTGTGGCGGTTAGCCAAGTGAAGCAATTGCTTGAAGAACAGGCTAGCCAACCATTGTCTGAGGACTCGCCTTGGCGCACCCAGCAGACGCAATGGTTTACATGGATTGAACAGCTGGCTGAACGCCAGCTTGATGAGGGTTTTAAGCAAGCGATGGCGCTATACCCGCCAGAAACACTCTGCCAGCACTTGCTGTTGCCCTTGCTAGAAAAATTGCAGCAACACTGGAGAGTCACTGAGGGTGCTCGGGTTGAGCAGGTGTTTTTTATGACATGGCTGCGTACTCAGCTGGCCAGTCGTATTGCGCACAACAACCGTTTGCATCACAGCGCGCCGTTGCTGGTGGTCAGCCTATCTGAACACATCATGGAGCCAGAGCTATGGCTGTGCGGATGGCTGGCCAGCTATGCCGAATGCCCGGTGCGGGTGCTTGAATGGCCTATTCCGGCACCTGATTTGGCGCTTGCTGTTAAACGTCTCCAGCCGCGAGCACTGTTGCTCTACGGTAGTCAGCGTTTACAGGTTGAATCGCTGCGTGAGCTGATAGAGAACCTGCCCTGCCCCGTGCTGTTGTCGGGCCAATCGGTGACGATTCATCGCGATGAGTTAGCCGATTTAACCCAGCTTAACTGCGCTGCCGATCCGCTGCAGACCTATCACAGCCTGCAGCATCTCAATCTTTTACACCATCAATAAGGAACTGCACATGCGCCAACTCATTTGGTTGCGTACTGATCTGCGGATACATGACAACACTGCCTTGCTCGCCGCCACTCAAGCGGGTCCCACGATTGCGGTGTTTTTACTCAGCCCAGCGCAGTGGCAAGCACACAATAATGCCGCCTGCAAAGTCGATTTTTGGCTGCGTAACCTTGCCGAAGTGCAAAGAAACCTCGCGGCACTCAACATCCCTTTACTGATTCGTAGCGCCGAACGTTGGCAAGAAGCGCCTACAATCATAGCCCAGCTGTGCCATGAATTAAACATTAGCGCTGTGCATGTTAATACCGAGTATGGCGTTGACGAAAGCCAACGCGATGCAGCCGTTGGTGCGCTACTGGTTGAACAGGGCCTCTTATTTAAAAGTCATCATGACCGATTGTTGTTTAAGCCCGGCAGTATTCTCACGCAAAATGACAACTACTTTAAAGTATTCAGCCAGTTTCGTAAGGTCTGCTATCAGCGCTTACACAATTACATTGCACCATGCCTTACCGTGCCTACCGCGCAAGCGGTTTTACCCATTGAGGCCGATCCCGTTCCTACTAACGTGGCTGGATTCACAACAGTTGCCACCTCACTGCAAGCCCTATGGCCTGCGGGTGAAACCGCTGCACAACAACGTCTGGATAGCTTTTGTGCTGAGGCGATTGATGATTATTCAGAGCAACGGGACTTCCCTGCCGAACTAGGCACCAGCCAGATTTCCGCCTATTTAGTTGCCGGTGTGCTGTCTGTGCGCCAATGCTTGCATGCTGCGCTAGCGGTGAACCAGGGCGAGTTTGATTGCGGCAATGCAGGCGTGGTGACTTGGATTAACGAACTGCTTTGGCGTGAGTTTTACACGCACATACTGGTGGGATACCCCAAGGTATCGCGTCACCGAGCCTTCAAGGTTGAAACAGAGTTTTTAGCTTGGCGCAAAGCACCCGATGACTTGCTGGCTTGGCAACAAGGACGCACCGGTTTCCCGATTATTGATGCAGCGATGCGACAACTTCTAGCCACTGGTTGGATGCACAACCGTCTGCGCATGGTTGTGGCCATGTTTTTAACTAAAAACCTGCTGATTAACTGGCGTGAAGGTGAGCGTTTTTTTATGCAGCATTTAATCGATGGTGATTTAGCCGCAAACAATGGCGGCTGGCAGTGGAGCGCATCAACAGGTACAGATGCCGTGCCATATTTTCGCTTGTTTAACCCCATTAGCCAATCCAAAAAATTTGACCCACAAGGCGACTTTATTCGGCACTGGTTGCCTGAGCTGGCACACTTAAGTGACAAAGACATCCACCAACCGAAACTACAGGGTGGCTTGTTTGATGCCACTGATTACCCCGAACCCATGGTGGATTTAGCCTCGAGTCGTGAACGGGCATTAAATGCATTTAAAAACCTGCCGCGCCGCGCCGATTTTAACGACCCTTTTGGTACAGATTGATGAATGGACTAAGACTACTGATTAACATCGTCCTCGCTGCAGTGTGCGCTTGGGGCGGTCTCTACCTGCTTGGGCAGGACTCTTATTATCTGCATGACCGCTGGCATCGTGTGCCGGGCACGACCTTCTCTGGAGTGTCGCTGTATCTCTTAGCTGCGAGCCTGTTCTGCCTGAGTGCCTTCTCCATCGCCGTTGCGCGAGCTTGGCTAGCAGGAACACTGCCCATGCCAAACCCCCAGACTCTTGAGACACATCCAAACTACAAAGGGCAGCTCCTTACGCGGTATTGGTATTTTGTGGTTCCCGCTTTTTTACTGCTGCTGATTGCCTATTTGTTGGCGGATTAGGCGCACTTTGTCGGAGCTCATCTTCTGCTCGATGAGAACCAACCAGCTACGCCTACCCAGATAACGCCTAATTTGCTGTCACCAAAAAAGTAGAGCTCCAACATTTTAGCTTGCTGCGGCAAACAGCCTACTCACAACGACCCGCTGCTTTTAATAAGGCATTACAACCTGCACCACTGTGTGGTTTTGGCGCATTAGGATTATCGTTGATGGGGCCGGAGCAAAGTGCATCCGAGGCAATACCTACGTTAGTGTAGTAACAGTTGTAAATACCGCCTGAGTAATGCGCTTGATAAGTAATTTTTATACCCGAGCGTTTAACCTCTGTCACTTTTACTTCGTCAGCGCTTGCATTGAGTGCAAAGGCAGCCTTTTCAGCAGCCGTTTTTTCAGATGAGTTTTTTGGTGTTTCTGCTTTTTGAGCTTTCTTGTTAGTCTGCTTTGGTGTTGGCGCTGATGCAACAGCATTGATAGGGCCGGAGCAAAGCGCATCCGATGATATACCCACATTCGTGTAGTAACAGTTATAAACACCCCCAGCATAGTGCGCTTTATAGGTGATTTTTATGCCCGACCGTTTAATATCCGTTGCTTTTACTTCGTCTGCACTGGCGTTTAATGCAAATGCTGCTTTTTCAGCCGCTTTTTCTTGAGCTGTTGCAGCAAAGGCTGAGGATGTAAAAAGCATTGCCGCAGATATAACCAAACTCGAAATCCGTATTACGCTCACAATAATAATCCTTGTTTTTAAATGTTTTATGCGGCCCAAGTTCTGGGCCGCACTTAGATGTATTCGTTACTGAAAATCAGGCTACCAATGCTCATGGCGCCAAATTTCGACTGTAAAACTAGTTTCTTGAACCCGTTAATGCTTTTTCTATTTTCTTATCAGTCTTGTACTGACCGAGTGAATACACAGCCCAAATTGCAGCCGGCAGCCAACCGATAATTGTGATTTGTAGAACAAAGCAAATGATGCCTGCGATGGGGCGACCTATAGTAAAAAAGACAATGAACGGCAAAACGATAGCTAATAAGAGACGCATAGTTTCTTCCTTGACAGTAAGTTTAAGTTTGAATGGGGATGTAATTTGCTTCGGGGGATACAAAGCAGCGAACACTAACAAACACGCCTTCAAATCGCCACTGCTCAATCAGTTATTTGTGAACTGCGATGAACTTCAATTCCGCCCTGCTAAGGGTTCTTTTTAAAAAGAAAAATACATTCTGCGGTCTATACTTAGCCATATCTACATGAACGGACTCAGGCGTATGGCTAATAAAACCCCCACCCTCGTTTTTCTTCTGACAGCCTTGCTAATGTCAAACAAAGCGGTGCTGGCCAGCGACAGGCAAACAGAGTTCAATGATGATAATTACCAGCCGCGCGGTGCTATCAATATAACACCGGGGATAAAAAACAAAAAAACACAGCGCAAACCCACAACAACAGCTAAGCCCGGGCCGTTGCGTTCGGTGAAATGGCAGTGGGAAGGTGCTGGCTTTTCCAGTAAGCGCAAAAGCCAAGGTAAAACCGATGGCGTGTTTTATTACCAAATCAGCAACAGCGTCATTAACACCTCTAGCCTGTGCGACAATTACACAGCTGGTTCGCTAATTTATAGGGATTGTCGCAAAGCGGCTAAAAGATACTTTAACGAGCAATGCTCAAGCCAGTTTCCAGAGGCCTGTGGCGCCGCTGGAATGACGCCTTAGCACAGGTTATGCGCTGATTTCTTTTTCAGCTGAGGCTGCTTTTAACTTGTCAGGATTAATTAAAAAACGGGCTAACGCTGGCAGTAACCAAATCGCACCCAGCATGTTCCAGAGGAACATAAAGGTCAGCATCAAGCCCATATCAGCTTGGAATTTAATGTCGGAGAAAATCCACGTTGCCACGCCAATGGCTAAACACACACCGGTAAACAATACTGCCTTGCCGGTAGATTTCAGAGTTTGATAGTAGGCCTCTTGCAGCGACATACCCATGCGCAAGAAAGTTTCCAAGCGGCTATAGATATAAATACCATAGTCCACCCCAATACCCACACCCAAAGCAATCACGGGCAAGGTGGCCACTTTTACACCAATCCCGAGCCACGCCATAAGCGCATTAGCTAATACGGACGTGAGTACTAAAGGCAAAATCACACAGGCCGTTGCCGCAACAGAGCGGAAAGTGATCAAGCACATTAAAATTACTGCAGTATATACAGCCACCAGCATCAGGGTTTCCGAAGCTGAAATCACATCATTAGTAGCCGCTTCAATACCCGCATTACCGGCCGCCAGTAGAAATTGATAATTATCCGTATTATTCTGTTCAGCAAATTCTTTAACAGCAGCCACAGCGGTATTAAGTGTTTCTGCTTTATGGTCTTCCAAAAAGATCAGCACAGGAGCTAATGAGCAGTCTGCGTTATACAGCGAATCAGCACGGGAAATGGAGTTGTTCAGCACATGCGCGTTACGTGACAAAGCTTCCCACTTTAGATTGCCCTCATTCATGCCTTTAATCACCTGCTTGGCCACGGTCACCATGGATACCACCGACTGCACGCCCTGGGTATTTTCCATTTTCCAAGTCAAGTTATCCATCGCATCCATTACAGCGTATTTGGAGCAGGATTCAGTAGGGGTTTTCACCATCACCACCAGCACATCTGAGCTAGTTGAGTAGTTGTTGATCACAAAGTCGTTATCAAGGTTATAACGCGAGTCGGGATGCAGCTCGGGAGCTCCTTGGTCAAGATCGCCAACCTGTAAATTTTGCCCATACCAAAGACCAAAGCAGACTGCGACCACCGCCAAACCAATAGAAATTGGCGCCACCTTAGGATTAGCGAAGTTAGACGCCTTGCGCCAAATTCCGCTTTCTCTAGCCCCGCTTTCACGGCTTGCTTTAAGTGCTGCTTTGCTTAAGCCCAAATACGACACCACCACCGGTAAGAAAATCAGGTTGGTCAAAATAATGACCGCCACACCGACAGAGGCGCCGATAGCCAACTCACGAATCACACCAATATCAATCAATAACAGCGTGATAAAACCGACCGCATCGGATGATAACGCCATCATGCCCGGTACAAATAACTGCCTAAACGCCATACGTGCGGCGCTAAGCGCATTTACTGCAGTACTGGATGACAAGGCAATACCGTTAATGACCTGCACACCATGCGAGATGCCTATGGCAAAGACTAAAAACGGCACCAGCATGGAATAGGGATCGATACCAAAGCCCATCAAATGCAACAGCCCTAGCTGCCAACCCACAGCTACCAGCGTAGTAAACAGCACAGCCAAGGTGCTTTTGATACAGCGTGTGAAGCGTAATAGCAGCAAGAACGTGATGCCTAGCGCGACCGCAAAGAACATCGCAACGCCAATCAAACCATCAATTAAGTCACCGACTTTTTTAGCAAAACCAATAATATGGATTTTGACCTTAGGGTTCTGGGACTGATATTTATCACGAATGTGCTCTTCAAGCTGATGCGAGAAATCACGGTAATCCAGCTTAAGCAAGGTGCCCTGATCTTGCGGATCGGGAAACACTTCCAATAACGGAATTTCAACAATGCTGGACTTGAAATTATTGGCCACCAAACGCCCTACTTGGCCCGACTTAAGAATATTACTGCGTAACTCTTCTAGGCTTTCTGCCGAGCCATCATAGGTTTGTGGAATAACCTCACCGCCATCAAACCCCTCCTCGGTAACCTCAGTCCAGCGCACATTTGGACTCCAAAGAGAGCGCACACCGGCACGATCGACACCGGGAATATAAAAGGCTTCATCGCTGATCTGCTTTAGCGTTTCCATATAGTCTTTATCGAAAATATCTCCCTCAGTTGTTTCTACAGAAATACGCACGCTATTGCCTAAATTCGACAGATCGTCTTTATATTTCAGCATATTTTCGATGTAGGGGTGCTGCAGCGGAATCATTTTTTCAAAACTGGTTTCTGGTCGTACTTGTGCCGCTTGCCAGAATAAAAACACACTGATAAGCGCACAAATCAGGATAACCCAAGGACGGTTACTAAAAATGAGTCGTTCGATAACTGCTGCTGGATTACTTGTGGATTTGCCCGTCATGTCCGTACTCCAGTCTTATTCTTGTAATGCCGCGCCAGTGGGCGATGACAGATGAATGCCGTGCTGGCCGATTAAAATTAAATTTCCGCCTTGTGTGTCCGTTACGCCCGCTAATGACAAACGGTCTGTGCGGTTATAAATAGAAAAACTCTGGCCTGCATCTGTGCTGCGTAACACACTGCCGCCGTGACCGACAATAAACACTGTGCCATCCGCAAGCAGGCTGCTATCAGCCAAGCCAAACTCTAGCGGGCCATTTGCACCACGTAACTCAATTCGCTGCCAGCTATCACCAAAATCAGCTGATCTGAATACATGTCCACGCAAGCCATACACCAGTAAGGTATTTTCTTGAGCTGTTGCCTGCACACCAAACAGCGAGCCTTCGTAGGGGCTGGTTAGTGTTTCCCAGCTTGCCCCCAAGTCAGTTGAGCGAAACATGGAGCCCATTTCGCCGACAATAAAAATGCCCGCATCTTTGACTGCAGTAATAGCATTGAGGTGATAGCCGCTTTCGTTATCCAGTGCCTCGTTGATGCTCTCCCAATGTTGCCCACCGTCTTGGGTGTGCAACAAGGTGCCATAAGCGCCTACCGCAAAGCCGGTGTGTTGATCAGCAAACCAAATATCTAATAAAGGGGCTTCCAGTTCTAAGTCTTGATACTGCTGAGCCCAAGTCAGTCCACCATCAGTGGTGTGCAAAATCAGCGCATCGTGCCCTACCGCCCAACCCTGTTGTGCATCAACAAAATACACTGCTGTTAGCAGTTGCTGAGTAGGCACCTTAGCTTGCTGCCAGGTTTTACCCTCATCATCGGAATATAGGACATGACCACGCTCACCCACGGCAACAATGCGTTGGCCAGCATGCGTAATATCGAGTAATAGGCTGTGCGTCGCTCGAAGAGAGTGAGCAACATAAGGGGATTGGATTATCTCTTGAGCATAGGCGCTGGTTAGCCAGCTAGCTGACAGGCTTAATGCCAATACCAAAGCACTCTGCTTGAGTAACTTTAGTGGTTGCTGCACAGGCAAGAACATAAACCATCTCCCCTTATATATTTTTTATGTGAGGCTTTTTATACATATAGTGCACAACCATAGTGCCAAAAACAAAGGCAAACAAGTGTTTGAGTTAGTTTATTTGACTTGCCCTGCCAGTCTTTTACTGACTCAAAAGTCAGCAGCAAAATTCGTTATCATTTGCTGCTGACAACTATACTTTCCTCTATAAATCATAGGCTTCAGCGATCTTGTTGATACATGATCATGTTTTATACGTGGGTGTGACACAGCTGTTTTAGAACTTTAATGCCACACACGTGCTGCGCTCAAACAATAGAGCGCAGCACGTGTATCAGGCCAATGTACGCTCTAGCACCTCATACAAATCCTTGGACAGCTTAGGCAGGGCTTGCAGCTGTTCTAGTTGAGCACGCATCAACGCTTGCTGTGTAGGCGCATAGCGTTGCCAGCGGGTTAAGGGCGTAATAATACGGGCGGACATCTGTGGGTTGAGCGCATCCAGCGCCGCTACCTGCTCGGCTAAGAACACATAACCACTGCCGTCTTCTGCGTGGAACTGGGGCAAATTATGTTGGGTAAACGCACCAATCACCGCGCGCACTTTGTTGGGGTTTTTAATGCTAAAGCTGGGGTGCTGCATTAATTGGCGTACGTGCGCCAGCTCGCCCAGCACTGAGCTGGCGGCCTGCACGCTAAACCATTGGTCCATCACTAGGGGATCGTGCGCAAATTCTTCGGCAAACTGAACTAAGGCCGCTTGGGCTTGGCTCTGTGCTGTGCTGTTGACTAAGCAGCTGAGCGCGGATAAACGCTCGGTCATATTGTCCGCCTGCTCAAATTGCGCCACGGTGGCTGCAACAATGTCGTCACGCTGTAAGAGCGTCAGGTAACTGAGCGCCATGGCTTGCAAGCGACGGTTGCCGATTTGTTCAGCCTCAGGACGGTACTGGGTTTGTTTTGCCTGTTCACGCAGGCGGTTATAGAGCGCCAGCAAAGGCTCCGCCAATTGCTCGGCCAGATACAAGCGCACGGTTTCACGCGCCTTATCAGTCAGCTGAACCTGGGCTTGTTCTTGCAACTCCAGCAGATAGGCCAAGCTGGGCAAGCTGATAATTTCTGCTTGCAACGCTGTGTCTAAGTGCGGGTTATTCAATACGGCGGCAAATGACTGTGCTAAACACCCATCAACCTGCACAGGGGCATGAGTGCGTAGCTGTTCGCACACCTCTTCAATCACCTGTACGGCTAACTGCTGGGCGGCTTCCCAACGATTAAAACCATCGCTGTCATGTTGCAACAAGAACGCCAATTGCTCACGGCTGTAGTCATAGTGCAATTTAACCGGCGCGGAAAAGCCACGCAGCAGTGACGGCAACGGGCGTTCGCTCACCTCGGTGAAGGTAAAACGCTGCTGAGCTTGGTTAAGGGTCAGCACCCAGTTATCTTGCGTTACACACTGTTCTGCGTCTTGCAAACGTGCGCTGAGGGCTTGTCCTTCTGCGCCTAATAAGCCCATCGCCACTGGAATGACAAAGGGCTGTTTGTTAGCTTGCCCCGGCGTGGCTGGGCAGCTTTGTGTGATATCGATATGGTACAGCTGTCGTTCGGCATCATATTCGTCCGTAACGCGCAGCACGGGCGTACCGGCTTGGCTGTACCAGCGTTTAAACTGGGTTAAATCCATGCCGCTGACGCTTTCCATCGCCGCGACAAAATCATCGCAGGTCACGGCCTGACCGTCATGGCGCTCAAAATACAGATCCGAGCCTTGGCGGAAGCGCTCTGGACCGAGCAATGTATGCAGCATGCGCACCACTTCTGCGCCCTTCTCGTAAATCGTCCAGGTATAGAAGTTGGAAATCTCCATGTACTCAGGTGGACGCACGGGGTGTGCTAAGGGACCGGCATCTTCAGCAAACTGATGGGTGCGTAAAAAAGTGACATCCTCAATGCGCTTGACCGTACGCGAGTTCATATCCGCTGAAAACTCGCTGTCACGAAACACGGTAAAGCCTTCTTTGAGCGACAACTGGAACCAGTCACGGCAGGTGACGCGGTTGCCCGACCAGTTATGGAAGTATTCGTGGGCGACAATGCTTTCAATACGTTGAAAAGTGGCGTCAGTGGAGGTTTCTGGCTTGGCCAACACACAGCTTGAGTTGAAGATATTCAAGCCTTTGTTTTCCATCGCGCCCATATTAAAGTCGTTCACCGCCACGACCATAAAGATATCCAGATCGTATTCGCGCCCATACTGCTCTTCATCCCAGCGCATGCATTTTTTCAGGCTGTTCATCGCGTGCTGGCATTTGTCGATATTTTCCGGCTCGACAAAAATCCGCAGCGTCACCTCACGGCCATTCATGGTGGTGAAGCTGTCCTCCACCGACCAGAGATCACCGGCCACCACAGCAAACAAGTACGCTGGTTTTTTATGCGGATCTTGCCAGGTTGCCCAATGGCGTTTGTCTTCCACGCCTTCTTCAATCAGGTTTCCGTTGGAGAGCAAAATCGGATAACGCTGCGTCTCAGCAATCACCGTGGTGGTAAAGCTGCTCATCACATCCGGACGGTCGAGGTAATAAGTGATTTTGCGGAAACCCTGCGCTTCACACTGGGTACAGAACATCCCACCTGATTTATACAGCCCTTCCAGTGCGGTGTTATTTTGCGGTTCTATGCGCACTGTGCTGTCGAGGGTAAAACTGGCACGCTGCGGTTGCAGGCTAAGCTGTTCGGCATCCACTTGATAGTCAGCGGCGGTTAACACCTGATCGTCCATCGCCAAATGCAACAGTTGCAATTCAACCCCATCAAGCACCAGCTTAGGCAAGTCGCAGCCCAATGCGGGGTTGCGCTGCATCACCAAGTGCGCATGCACCAAGGCATGATCCTCATACAGCTCAAAGGTCAGATGGGTTTCGTCAATGAGGTAGTCGGGCTGCTGATAATCCACTAAACGGATCAATTTCGGTTGTTCGGTACGCATAAATTCCTCGAGGGTGCATGTGCGGTCAGTGGCGGATGACAAAATGTTAGGCGTTGTTATAGCTGACGCAGCGCCAGCTGATAAGCAGTGTATTTGCGGATGTTAATCACGCCCGTATCAAAAATCAGATACTGGCCTTTAATGCCCTGCAAGGTGCCTTCGGCCACAGGGTTTTTATCTAGGTTAAAGCTGGTGATTTTGCTCGGGTACTGCTCAACCGGATATTCAATCTCCAGCACCTGTGCATCATCAACGACCTGTATGGCCTGCAAGCCAAAACGCTGCTGTAAGTCGTGGATAGATTCAGCACACTGGTCAAACAATTGATCGCGAATCGCGGGCAAATCCAGTGGCTTCGCATCCTCGCGCAATAAAGCACGCCAGTTAGTGCGGTCCGATATTTGTGAGCGCAGAGCATCCTCAACAAAACCAGACTGCTGACGGGTTTGTACACGGAAAATAGGCAGTGCTTGACTCGCCCCCTGGTCCAGCCAACGTGTTGGCATCTGCGACACCCGCGTAATCCCCACCTTCACACCTGTCGAGTTAGCCAGATAAACCACGTGCTCGGTCATACAGAACTGCTCGCCCCACTCAGGCTCGCGGCACGTACCGGCATCGAAGTGGCATTTTTCTGGGCTCATAATGCAGGTATCGCACTGAGCTAGGCTTTTAAAACAGGGCCAACAATACCCCTGCGCAAAGCTTTTTTTGGTGGGGCGCTGGCAGTGATTACAGTTAATCTCACCCATAAACTCTAACTGCAAGGCCTGTCCAATTAGTTCATTGGCAGCAATTGCTTGCTCACCAATACGTAACTGGTATTGAGCTGGCTCGCCCAGCTCAATCCGCATTTTTTGTACGGCACCACGCGCAAGCTCCTGCATCAGTGCAGTGTCCCTGCGGCAGGTGCAAACAGGCTGGTATCGATCTCAGCTTGTTTCTTGCTTTGTGAGGCACATTGTTGGCCACCCATGTAGCCGGTACGCTCTTCTTCCGGCAGGTTTTTTTGCTCCCAGGCAATTATCGCCATCATGGTCAGCTCTTTTTGCTCTTGATTAAGCAGCGTACCATTGGCCCACTTACCCAGCTCTAAAGCCTGCTTTAAGCTGGCATACACTTCAGGATCAATGTTGTTAATCATCTTAAGGAAGTCGCTCATATGTAACCTCTAACTATTTGTTTTAATGGATATTAAAATATAAAACCTGAACAAGTATATGCTCACTCGCTAACTTTTAGTTTGTTCAATACACCCATAACTGCACCAGCCACACAACCCAGCACTAAACCACTCACATGCGCCGCATTGGCAATTTGACCAAAGCCCATGGCACTCACCACACCCACCAAACAGAGCACCAACCACACCAGCATCATGCCCACCACCCCTTTGGGTAAGTTGTAAGCAGCCACTGGATTAATGCGCTGGTAAATCCAACAAAAACCGAGCAAAGCATAGAGTACGCCGGACAAGCCACCAAATAAAACTGGACCCGAGAACCAAAATTGACTGACGTTGGATACCAGAGCACTCACTAGAGTAAACACCAGCACAAACCAGCTGCCTTGGTGTAACTCGATCCGCCGACCCAGTTCCCAAAACCAGAGCGAGTTCATCGCCAAGTGTAACCAACCAAAATGCAGCAACATGGGCGTAATTAATCGCCACCACTGCCCTTGCTCTAGGCTGTAGGCTAAGGACACTAAATAGGCTTCATCACCCTCAAAAACAATGGCATTAAAGCTCAGCTGTGCCACCGCGGTCAAAGACGTGCCCAGCTGCGTCCACAGCGCCACAGCTAAGGTCAATAAAAGAATGGTAATCACTGCCGGAAAACGGCGTAATTTTTGCCACAGCGGCTGTGAGATGGGTTTACTGATAGCGTTAACCGCTGTGAAGCCCGGATCGGGATTAGCAAGAAAGGCTTGATAGAGTTCGCGCACCAGCGCTGCAGTAGGCTCATCCGCGACCCACACCTGCTGCTCGCCGCGTGCTTCACTGATGCGATGTGGAATATGTGCTGCCTTTAGCCGCTCAGAAAAGCCTGCCAAAGACACCTCAAGATTCGCTGTTAATGCCAAACTCCAACTCATTACAGTCCACCTTTAACCCAAACAAATTTGTTCGCATCCAGTTGAGTTTCTTGATCCAGACGGTACGCCACTAATTTACCGGAATTAACCGCGCTGTAATCCAAACAGGCTAAATTAGGCTGAATATAACTCGGCTCTCCCTTACACCAGTAATGCCCCACAAATAAAATGGGTTGCTCATTACTGTGCTGTTCTACCTGCTGCAGCAACTCTTTGGGCAGTGGCTTAAGTGCTACCTGTTCTGGAATGGGGTCAGGCTGAAAGGCAAAATCCGCATAGGTTTTTGCCGTCTGAGCTTCAGGCCAAAACTTTGCACGAAAAGTGCGGCGCAACAAACCATCGCTGCCTTGCACTGTTACGCCATCAGGCAAAGGCAAGTTAATCCCACGCAGCAAGCGATTAAATACTTGATAGGAAAAACTGTCTTTGATCGCTGATTGCTGAATAAACTCTCGTGTCACTCGACCGCCAGCAAACAACTGCTCTACTTGTTTAATCAGCCGGTTATCCCAATAGGCATGCACCAAACGAAATCGTTCCCCATCAAGATACAGCGGCAATTGAGCAAACCAATCCAGATAGTCATTCCATTCCTGTGGATGCTGGGCAAACTCTTCTGCTGTTTCTTGCCACAGCCGCGCATGGCGCTGATTATGGTCACGCACAAACAGTTGTTCAGTTTCGTTGGGCGCCGACATATGCCAAGCCAGCGCATAGTATTCGTGATTGCCCATAATGCAGTGCGCGTGCCCTGCCTCGACCATGCGGTAAACAATCTCTAGGGTTTCACGAATTTGTGCGCCACGGTCAATAATATCACCCAAAAACAGAGCTTGACGGCTGGAGTGCTGCCACACGCCTGCCTTGCGGTGATAACCGAGCAGCTGCAACAATTCAACCAAGCTGTTTGCGCAACCATGCAGATCACCAATGATGTCGTAGCTGCGCGAAGGTTCAATGAGCATTACTCGCTTCCCTGAGTTAAGCGACTTTCCCAGCCCAGCTTGTCACGGCAAATCTCATAAAAGTTATGCTCAAAGGGATGGATCAAGCGCAGTTTTTTGGGTTTGCGCTTGATATGCAAGGTGTCGCCCGGGGCACAGGTAATGTGATTTTGTCCATCACAGGACACAATCGGATAAATACTCATTTCTGAGTCCAGCACAATCTTCAGTTCACTATCCGCCGCCACCACCATGGGCCGGCTCGATAGCGTATGTGGATACATAGGCACGATAACAATCGCATCAATGCGCGGATGCATAATGGGTCCACCCGCTGATAACGCATAAGCAGTAGAACCTGTTGGAGTGGCAATAATCAAACCGTCCGCTTTAACGCGATAGACAAACTGGCCATCAATAAACAGCTCAAAGGCGATCATGCGTGTGGACTTGCCCGGATGAAGCACAATATCGTTTAGCGCATCGCCTTGACCAACTGGCGTATCACCACGGCGCACTTCGGCTTCCAGTAAAAACCGTTGCTCAACCAAATAGTTACCGTTCAAGACCTCTGCGACTTGCTCTTCGAGGTTTTCCGGACTGATATCCGTTAGAAAACCCAGGCTGCCACGGTTAACCCCCAGCACAGGGGTTGAGTGCGCCACTAAAGCTCTAGCAGCGCCCAGCATACTGCCATCACCGCCGACCACGATGACCAGATCGCACACTTCGCCCAGTAGCTTACGGCTGCTGGTTTGCAAGTTATGCCCCGGCAGCATGTCGGCAATACCTTCATCTAAAATCACCTGCAGATGCAGACCGTTCAGATAACGAATCAAGCGCCGAATAGTATCCAACGCACGTGCGCTACCTAAACGGCCAATAATGCCAATATTACGAAACTGATAATCCATGCATCCTCACTTAAGCTTTTTACGAATCCAGTATCTATACTGCTCATCTTGTTCATCACTGGCGAGCAAACTGTGTTCTAAAAAGGCACAAAACTTAGGGATATCGCGCTGTGTTGAAGGGTCGGTGGCTAAAACCTGTAACACAGCCCCGGGTTCCATCTCGCGCACGGCTTTATGCAGAAGCATAACCGGCTCTGGACAAAACAATCCTGTGGCATCTAAGACCTTATCCGCAACTAACTCCACCTGTGTCTCCAACTCTCTAGCAGCCTGACTTAGCGGTCAGCTTTTGTGCTTTACCAAATTCATCAAGCTAAGTAGTGTGTCTGTTTTCTATTAAATAATAACAAGGAACTCGCATGAACGAACTTATCAATTACCAATGCATCGATGGCATTGCCACCTTGCAACTCAATAACGGCAAAGTAAACGCTTTATCACCTGCCCTTATTCAGCAATTTAACAGCTGTTTGGATCAGGCGGAGCAAGATAAAGCCATTGTTATTATCACGGGGCAACCCGGTATTTTCTCCGGTGGTTACGACTTGAAAGTAATGCTTTCCGGCCCTGCCAACGCGATTGATTTAGTCGCCCAAGGCTCAGCCTTAACGCGACGTATGTTAGCACACCCACAACCAATAATTATCGCCTGTTCGGGTCATGCCATCGCCAAAGGCGCGTTTTTATTACTCGCGGCTGACTACCGCATCGCCACAGCAGGTGACTTCACTATTGCCCTGAATGAAGTCGAGATTGGCATGGTCATGCACCAGGCCGGTATCGTGCTCGCGCAGGGTCGTTTAACGCCAGCGGCTTTCCAGCGCGCCGTCAATAATGCCGAACGTTTTACACCAGAAGCAGCCGTGAGTGCAGGTTTTGTTGATCAGATCGTGCAAGCCGATGAATTGATAAATACAGCACAAACAGTTGCCCAAAAGATGAAAAAGCTTAATATGCGTGCCCATTATCAAACCAAACTAAAAGTTCGCCAGCAGCTACTAGCCGGTTTAGAGGCTGCTATCGAGCAAGATAAGGTCTATGCGAGCCATTAAAGCGTTATACGATTTTCCTAAATTCTGGGCCGAGTGTTTTGGCCCAGCCGATTTTTTACCCACCAACCGTGCTGAAATGGACGCGCTGGGTTGGGATTCCTGCGACATCATTATTGTTACCGGCGATGCCTATGTGGATCACCCCTCGTTTGGTATGGCGGTGATTGGCCGCGTGCTCGAAGCGCAGGGATTTCGCGTCGGCATTATCAGCCAACCTGACTGGCGTGACACCAAGGATTTTATGCAACTGGGTCAGCCCAACCTATTCTTCGGCGTAGCAGCGGGCAACATGGACTCGATGATCAACCGTTACACCGCTGATCGTAAAACACGCTCCGATGATGCCTACACGGCAGGTGGCTTGGCCGGTAAACGTCCCGATCGCGCCAGCATTCCTTATAGCCAACGCTGCAAAGAAGCCTACAGCGATACCCCGGTTATTTTAGGCGGCATTGAAGCCTCGCTGCGTCGTATCGCCCACTATGATTATTGGCAAGACAGTGTGCGCCGCTCCATTTTAATGGATACCGCCGCCGACATTCTGTTATACGGCAACGCAGAACGTGCCATTGTCGAGCTGGCCCAGCGCTTATCCTGGGGTGAAAGCATTGAGCAGATCACCGATATTCGCGGCACCTCCTTTATTCGCCGTGACACCCCAGGCAGCTGGTTTGAAATTGACTCCACCCGCATCGACCGCCCGGGGCGGGTTGATCGGGTGATTAACCCCTACGTCAACACCCAAGACACGGCAGAGTGCGCGCTAGAGCAACACAGCGCCACTCTCGAATCAGACACACAGGTGTTAGAAATCCTGCCCAACCCAACGATTACCCGTGAACGCAGTGTGATTCGCCTGCCGTCTTTTGAAAAGGTGCGTAACGATCCCGTGCTCTACGCCCATGCCAACCGTGTACTGCACTTGGAAACCAATCCGGGTAACGCTCGCGCGCTGGTGCAGCGCCACGGCACGCAGGATGTCTGGCTGAACCCACCGCCAGAACCGCTGACCACGGAAGAAATGGACTATGTGTTTGCCCTACCCTATGCGCGGGTGCCACATCCCAGCTATGGCGATGCCAAAATCCCGGCTTATGAGATGATCCGTTTCTCAGTCAATATTATGCGGGGTTGTTTTGGCGGCTGTACTTTCTGCTCGATTACCGAACATGAAGGCCGCATCATTCAAAATCGTTCACACGAGTCTATTCTGAATGAAATTGAAGCCATGCGTGACAAAGTACCGGGCTTTACCGGAGTGGTATCGGACTTGGGTGGCCCCACTGCCAACATGTACCGTCTGGCCTGTAAAACCCGCGAAATTGAAGCAGCCTGCCGCAAACCCTCCTGTGTTTTCCCCGGCATTTGCCAAAACATGAATACTGACCACAGCTCACTGATTGATTTATATCGTAAAGTGCGTGAATTACCGGGCGTTAAAAAAGTACTGATTGCCTCTGGGGTGCGCTATGACTTAGCCGTAGAGTCACCTGAGTATGTGCAAGAACTGGTGACGCATCATGTAGGCGGCTATTTAAAAATCGCTCCAGAACATACCGAACAAAACCCGCTTGAGCACATGATGAAACCGGGCATTGGCAGCTACGACCGTTTTAAGACGATGTTTGAACGCTTCACTAAAGAAGCCGGCAAAGAACAGTATCTGATTCCTTATTTTATCGCCGCTCACCCCGGTACCACCGATGAGGATATGCTTAATCTGGCTCTGTGGTTAAAAAAGAACGGTTTTCGCGCCGATCAGGTACAGGCGTTTTACCCCTCACCTATGGCTACAGCAACAGCCATGTACCACTCGGGCAAGAACCCGCTACGCAGAATCACCTATAAGAGCAAGCCTGTGACTATTGTTAAAAGCCATGAACAACGTCGTTTGCACAAAGCCTTCTTGCGTTACCATGACCCTAAAAGCTGGCCACTACTGCGTGAAGCGTTAGAACGCATGGGACGTAAAGATTTGATTGGCGATGCAGCCCACCAATTAATACCTTGGCAACAGCCGCAGACCAATGATTACCGCAGCCCTAGACGTCAACACTCTAAGCCAGCAGCGCATAATCGTAAAAAAGCGACTGTGCGCACACAGCACAACGGCTTGCCCAAGTAAACTATCAGCGCAACCTGCTAGGCAGCTTAAGAAGCTTGCTCTAAGCTAAGCACATTGACAGCAAACTAAAACAAGGAAAAATTATGACTGGCTGGATTATTTTGGGCGTTATCGTCCTTATTGTGCTGTGGGGCTTTGTGACCTACAACGCACTGATTGCCTTGCGCAACAGCGTTAAAAATGGCTTTGCACAGATCGATGTGCAGCTGCAACGTCGTTACGATCTTATTCCCAATCTGGTCGAAACCGCTAAGACCTACCTTAAACACGAGCGTGAAACCTTGGAAGCGGTGATCAATGCTCGTAATCAGGCGCAAAGTGCGTCTAAAAAAGCCAGTGGCGATCCTACCGATGGCGCAGCTATACGCTCTCTTTCAGGTGCAGAAGGCATGCTCGGCGCGGCCATGGGACGATTTTTTGCTTTGGCTGAGGCCTACCCAGACCTTAAAGCTAACCAAACCATGCAACAGCTCACTGAGCAACTATCCAGCACTGAAAACCGCGTTGCCTTTGCGCGCCAAGCCTATAACGATGCGGTAATGTCCTATAACATTAAGCGCGAGTCAGCCCCTAACAATATCATCGCCAATAACTTTGGTTTTAAAGCAGCGCAGATGCTGGAAATTGAAAGCCCCGAGGCGCGCCAAGCCGTTAAAGTTAAATTTGACTAGCGAGCGATAACTTACGCCTATGGACTTCTTTAAGGATCAAGAGCGCGCACGCACGAACAGTAAACTACTGGTCGTGCTGTTTATTGTGGCTGTGTGCATGATTATTGCCTCGATATACCTGCTGTTCTTAGTGGCATTTGCATACGAGTCTGGCAATTACTGGCACCCTAAACTGCTATTTTGGGTGAGTGCCGGCACGCTACTGCTGGTTAGCTCCGGCAGCCTGTACAAAATATCGCAGCTCGCTACAGGAGGCGGCTCAGCTGTAGCGGAAGCGATGGGCGCCCGGCTGGTGCAGCGTGAAACCACTGACTTACTCGAGCAACGTTTGCTTAACGTGGTCGATGAAATGGCAATCGCCTCAGGCATTAGCGTACCCAAAGTCTACGTAATGGATGACGAAACTGCGATTAATGCATTCGCCGCCGGTAGCCGACCCAGCGAGGCAGTTGTTGCCGTAACTCGCGGCTGTCTTGAGCAACTTACCCGCGATGAACTGCAAGGCGTAATCGGCCATGAGTTTTCCCATATTTTTAATGGCGATATGCGCCTGAATCTTCGCTTGATGGGCGTTTTACACGGAATTCTGATTATTGCTTTAATTGGTCGCGTGATGATGCGTGTCAGAACGGTCAGAAGCCGTAACAACGATGCCAGAGCTCAAATTGCTTTGATTTCTTTTGGTTTAGCGCTGTTTATCATTGGTTACATCGGCATATTTTTTGGCAACCTGATTAAGTCCGCAGTTTCACGCCAACGTGAGTTTTTAGCCGATGCCGCTGCCGTGCAATTTACCCGTAACCCGTACGGTATCTCTGGTGCGCTTAAAAAAATCGCCGGCATTGATGCCACCCTACTGAAAACACCCAATGCTGAACAAGCCAGTCATATGTTTTTTGGTCAAGCCGTAGCCGGCTTTATGGCCACTCACCCGCCTATCCAAGAGCGCATCGCACGCATTGACCCAGCATTCAGAGCGCTGCAAAAATCTGCCGCACAAAAAGGCTCAACCACTTCTGCCCACCCTGCTGCTGCAGGCTTTGCTATCACTCCAGAAACAATTCGCGACAGTATTGGTGTTGTAGATCAAGCGCATATTGATTATGCCCAACAACTCATCGCCCAGCTGCCAGAAAGCATAGAAACAGCTCTGCACAGTCCGCAACAAGCAGCACAGGTTATTTATGCACTCTTGATCGTCCATGAGAGCGATCCGCAAGCTGTACTGCTTACCACGCTAGGTAATCAACAGCCGGACACCATCAAGCACACCTTGGCACACCTGCCTTGGCTTAAACAGTGCAGCCGCGCCTTATGGTTACCTCTGGTGGAGCTGGCGCTACCTGCAGTGCGTGAGTTATCCCTAACTGAACGAGAACAAGTGCTCAAGCAAACTGAAGCATTGGTGCGTGCCGATGGGAAAGTCAGCCTATTTGAATTTGCTCTGCTAGCAATTATGGAATATCAGCTCGACAGTAAAAAACGCCACCGTTCATCCGGCAAACAACTGAGTGTGCGCGCCATTCAAGCGGATATGAACCTGCTGTTATCACTGCTCGCCCATGTAGGCAAAAAAAATCGCCAGCAGATTGAGCAAGCCTTTGCGGCAGCCACCGCGCTTGCGCCTTTAGACGGTGCTTGGCAGTTGTTAGAGCCAAAAAACATAAATCTAAAGCTGTTAGCCACAATTCTTAACCGTCTAAACACGCTTAAATATAGTTTTAAAGCCAAGCTTATCCAAGCCTGCACTGCCGCTATTCTCTCTAATGGCGAGGTCACATTGGTAGAAGCTGAACTGTTGCGCGCCATAGGTGCTAGACTTGAATGCCCTGTTCCACCGCTACTGGTAGGACAGTCCCTCTAGTCTTTTATTCCTTGTGCATTAAAACCAAATTATCCCCATGCCTACATCAAACAGCTTAGCTCGCAAATTATTTTCCATGACCTGGCCCATGCTATTTGGTGCGCTAGCGCTGATGAGTTTTCAGCTGGTCGATAGTTTCTTTATTAGTCTGCTCGGCACGCAACCCTTGGCGGCTCTGGGCTTTACTATGCCCATTAACCAATTAATGATTGGTGTACAGATCGGTACCGGTATTGCCGCAACAGCGCTTATTTCACGCGCTATCGGGGCCAAGCAAACAGACTACGCCAAGCGCCTGAGCGGTCTGGTACTGATAATTGGTTGCAGCTTAATGGGGCTGCTGGCGCTATTGGTGCTTCTGCTCAAACAGCCAATTTTGTTAGCCTTGGGTGCCGATGAAAACGTTTTTACCTACACCGATAGCTACTGGCTGCCATGGTTGATTAGTAGCTGGAGCCATGCATTTTTATACTTTGGCAACAGTCTGTGTCGAGCCAATGGCGATACGCGCCTGCCAGGGCTCATGATGGTAGTTACCAGTGTGCTCAATATGCTGCTGGATCCATTATTTATCTTTGTCTTTGATTTGGGTTTGCCCGGTGCCGCCTATGCCACCATAGTGTCCTGCATCATCGGTAGTAGCGTAATTCATTCGCGCCTGCTGAAGCGCCGCTGGCTACGCTTTGAGCTACGGGAAATAAATATTCCTGCCGCAATTGGCAGTATCGCTAAAATCAGCTTGCCAGCTATGCTTAGCCAACTGATGCCCGGTATGGCTGCCTTGATAGCCACCCGTATTGTCGCTCTATATGGCACCACAGCTATTGCGGCGTGGGCGCTGGGCACGCGCTTGGAAACCTTCTCGATTGTCATTGTGCTGGCGCTAACCATGTCCATGCCACCTATGCTTGGTCGTATGCTGGGCGCTGGTAATCTTGAACAGGCGCATAAGCTTATCCGCATGGCTGTACGTTTTATTTTAATGCTACAGGTAGTGGTTGCTCTGTTCTGGCTCTTGGTCAGGCCTTGGCTAGTCAGCACGCTCACACAAGATCCCGTAACTGCAACCTACCTAGCCAGCTATATGCTGTGGGTGCCAATCAGCTACAGTTTCTTGGGTGTGTGTATCTTGATGGTGTCGGTGTGCAACGCACTAGGCATGCCCATGCGTGCGGTACTAATTTCGATCTTGCGTCTGTTTGCTTGTTATCTGCCGGCTGTCGCACTGGGCGCGTATCTGGCGGAGATGGAAGGGATTTACTACGGCGTTTTATTCGGCAACCTCATCGCTGGTATCAGCGCTTGGTTGCTGTATCGCAAAGGGTTTAGGCTGCTAGAAGCAAAAACAGAACACCATGCCCGCACTTAAAACAGACCGCTCCTGTAGGAGTAGGCCATGCCTACGACAAGTGTGTTTGCTGGTGAAATCTGCGGTCGGATGCATGGCATCCTCCTACCAAAAACTAAGGTTTTGGGTGAGCTAGAACCATT
>Ga0265293_10003865_pt1 | contig 27231 bp, 33 predicted proteins | sample Munlanlewell138R_FD_192505 | JGI IMG/M metagenome (GOLD analysis project Ga0265293, IMG submission 192505) | Leachate microbial communities from a municipal landfill in Southern Ontario, Canada - Leachate well 138R | ecosystem: Engineered > Solid waste > Landfill > Unclassified | place: Canada...
GCCCGTTTCTCCAGTTAAAACGTTCAAACCGTTAGAAAAGCTAACTCTTACTTTATTTATAATTGCATAGTTCTGTATATTCAATTCGAGGAGCATAATATATACCTCCTAGTCATTAAGCAGTTTTAGAAACATTTCTCGTATTTCTATAATCTTATTAGCATCACTAACAGCAATAAATATAGTGTCATCACCAGCAATGGTACCTACAATCTCATTTATTCCTAAAGAATCTACAGCAGAGCCTGATACTTGAGCAGCGCCTGGTAAAGTTTTAATTACTAATAAATGTCCTGCAATTTCAACTGATACAATAGAATTTTTAAATATTTTTATTAACCTATCAGTTGTTCCTTCAACATTTTGTCCCATGGCAGCATATTTATATTTACCACTTTGAGCTAATGCTTTTACTAATCTTAATTCCCTAATGTCCCTTGATACTGTAGCTTGTGTAACATCGATTCCCATTTTCTTTAAATATTCTGCAAGTTCTTCTTGAGTTTCTATTTCATTGTTTTCTATAAGTTCTAGTATTTTTGATTGTCTAGCGTATTTTTTCATATTGACTATCCCCTTTTTCTACGACTTAGATTTCAATATAAAAATCTATAGTCTAAATAATCGATTCATCCCAAGTCCCTAATAATTATTATATCAAATGAAAAAACAAAAAAACAGAAGTAATCATCTAATAAAAAAATTATAACTGCTCGTGAGATTCATTAACTACCTTTTCAATATGTGTATCGATATCAAATTCATAATTTTCATCTTTAATAATATGTGCTAAATATTCTCTGTTACCCTCTGCACCTTTGACTGGCGAATAAGTCAATCCTGAAAAATTAAGTCCAATAGACATACAAAATTCAAAAATTTCTTTGATAACACTCTTATGAACCTTAATATCTCTTACTACTCCCTTTTTCCCAACCTTATCTCTCCCGGCTTCAAATTGCGGCTTTATCAATGCTATAATATCGACATCATCTGAAGTCAGTTCTTTTGCTTTTGGCAAAACTAGTTTTAGAGAAATAAAAGATACATCAATACTAACTAATCCAGCGAACTCATCTAACTTATTCTTATCTAAATGTCGGATATTCGTTCTTTCCATCACTTTAACTCTACTATCATTTCGCAACTTCCAGTCTAGCTGCCCATACCCCACATCTATGGCATATACTTTTCTCACTCCATTTTGTAGCATGCAATCAGTAAAACCACCTGTAGATGCTCCTATATCTAAGGCTACCTTGTCTTTTATCTGTAAAGAAAAAGAGTTCAGTGCTTTTTCAAGCTTTAGTCCACCTCTACTTACATAAGGAATAGGATTTCCCTTAACAACAATGTTGCTATCTATGGGTACCTTTGTGCCTGGCTTATCAATCCTTTCCTCGTCTATATATATCAGCCCAGCCATAATATACTTCTTTGCTTTTTCTCTACTATCAACAATTTGATTATTCGTAAGTAATATATCTATTCTTTCTTTAACCATATTTTTACCGCTCCCAAATCTACTTAATTATTTTAAGTATTCTATTTAATATGCCTTCTGTATCCATGGAATTCTGTTTATATAGCTGGTCAACATTCCCATGTTCTATAAATGCATCTGGTAAAGCTATGTTTAAAATTTGGTCTTTGTAATTATTCTCTATAAGTACATCATTTACACAGCTACCAAAACCACCTGTTTTTACATTATCTTCTATGGTTACAATAAGGGTATGAGTTTCTGCTATTTCCTTAATCAAGTCTTCATCTAAGGGTTTTATAAATCTGCCATTTATTAATGTAATACTATTTCCTTGCTTATTTAATTCTTCTGCTACCTCATAGCCTCTTTCCACCATTTTACCTATAGCAAATATTGCAATATCTTTACCTTTAGTCAATACCTCTGCTTTTCCAAATTCTATTTCTGTTCTTTCATTTTCTTCAAGAATATTATAGCATTCTCCTCTAGGATATCTTATGGCTATAGGTCCCATGTAGTCCTTACTAAATTCAAGCATTGATATAAATTCAGATTTATCTCTCGGTGCCATAATTGTCATATTGGGTATATGAGATAAATAAGCCAAATCAAAAACTCCATGGTGGGTTTCACCATCATCTCCTACTAATCCAGCTCTATCTATAGCAAAAACTACTGGCAATTCTTGAATACAAACATCATGAAGAACTTGATCATATCCTCTCTGTAAAAAAGATGAGTATACTACAAAATAAGGCTTCAATTTATTTGAGGCTAATCCTGCTGCTAGTGTTACTCCATGTTGCTCTGCAATCCCTACATCAAAGAACCTACTTTTGTACTTTTCTCTGTACTTACCTAAACCTGTTCCCTCAGGCATTGCTGCTGTAATTGCTACGACTCTATCATCCTTCTCTGCTAAATTAATTAATGTTTCACCTAAAATCTCTGAAAATGAAGGGTTACTTGGTTTTTTTAAAGAAATACCTGTACTAATATCAAATGGCGATGAACCATGAAATTTGTCAGGATTAACTTCAGCAGGTTCATAACCCTTTCCTTTTTTAGTAATAACATGAATTAAAACTGGACCATCAATTTTTTTAGCTCTCTCTAATTCTCTTACCATATCGCTAATATTATGTCCGTCAATAGGTCCTAAATATTTAAAGCCTAAATCTTCAAAAAACATTCCAGGTACAAGAAAATACTTAACACTGTCCTTTGCTCTTTCTGCTGTTCTAAAAACTTGTTTACCAATTCCAGGTATTCTATTTAAAATTGCTTCAACATCTTCTTTTACTTTAAAATAAGTAGGAGCTGTTCTAATCTTATTTAAGTATTTTGATAATCCTCCTACATTCTCAGAAATAGACATTTCATTATCGTTTAAAATGACAATAAGCTTAGTTCCAGTATCACCAGCATGGTTTAAAGCTTCGAATGCCATTCCAGCAGTCATAGCTCCATCTCCTATAACACTTACTACGTTATACTTTTCTTCCTTAATATCTCTTGATAATGCATATCCAAGTCCTGCAGAAATAGAAGTAGAGCTATGGCCTACATCAAATACATCATGAGGACTTTCTCTTCTTTTTGGAAACCCACTAATTCCTTTATATTTTCTTATTGTGGGAAATAAATCTTTTCTTCCAGTAAGAATCTTATGTACATAGGATTGATGTCCAACGTCCCAGATAATTTTATCAATATCACTATTAAAAGACTTATGTAGGGCAATTGTCAATTCTACTACTCCAAGATTTGAAGCCAAGTGTCCACCATTTTTAGAAACAACATCTATTATCAAGTCTCTTATATCTTTGGCCAACAAAGATAATTCTTCATAATTCATTTTTTTCAAATCTCTTAAATCATTATATTGTGAAAGAATATTTTTCAATATATTCTACCTACTTTCATGTATTCTATTAAAAGCCGTTTAGGGGAAAGATTTATCATAAGAAGCAATTATTGCAGTTCCTATTATATAAAAAAAACACTGATAATAATTATAGATATAAACATGGTAATACTAATACGGTATTATGTTTTCTCAGTATATTTTTTGATGCAATGCTAACGAAAAATGCTAAAATAAATCCTATAATATTATTATAATACCCATCAAACATCTTATTTTTCATATTATTTTCATTCCTCTATTTCTTTACTATACTTTTCTCCAATGGTAAAACTTTAAAATCTATAGTATATAAATAAAGCTGATAACCAAATCTATCAGCAATTGAGTACTTTATCCAGTAATATAAATATTATAAAACTATATAAGTATATATTGATTTACTAAGAGTTTCTATAGGATAAGTAGTTTGCTAGCTCCCTAAAAAATAAAGATTCTTCTTCATTAAAAATTGATAACCATTCAATTGCTTTGATATTGAGTTTTTGGATTTCATTAATAGAATTGTCCATGCCATATAAGCTTAGATAGGTAAGTTTATGGTTTATTTCATCGCTCCCAATTTTTTTCCCTATTAGTTTTTCATCACCTATCTTGTCTAATATATCATCTCTAATTTGAAAACATAATCCTATTGCCTGTCCATAAGCTCTAAGATATTCTATTTGTTCTTGATTTGCACCAGCTATTATCGCACCTGATACTATTGAAGCTTCAATTAATGCTGAGGTTTTATTTCTATGTATAAATTCAAGTTTTTCTTTCTCTACAATATTGTCATCTAATTGTATATCCACCGTTTGTCCTCCAATCATGCCGAAGATACCTGCAGATCTACTAACTTCTTTTATAGCTAGAATGTGTCTACCATAATTATCCTTACTTAAAGGTATGCCATCCAACATTGTTTCATAAGCATAATTGAGCAAGCCATCACCAGCTAAAATTGCAATATCTTCACCAAAAACAATGTGATTAGTATGCTTGCCCCTGCGAAAATCATCATTATCCATTGCAGGCAAATCATCATGTATCAATGAATAAGTATGAATCATTTCAATACCTAAGGCAATTTTCAGAGCTTCTTCATAACTCCCAGATATCATTTCACAAGTCTTTAATGTTAAAATTGGTCTTAATCTTTTTCCACCATTACATATACTATATCTCATAGCTTCAAAAATTTTTTTTTGCATAATATCTCTATTGGGAATAGCTTTTTCTAATTCTGTATCAATTATTTTTTTGAACTTAGTTAGTTCCTCAGTTATTTTCATGAAGTCCTCCTATGTATTTGCATTAAAATCTTTTTCTATAATAACACCATTTTCATCGCTAACAATGATTTTAATCTTTCCTTCAACTTTATTCAATAGATCATAGCAATATTTATACAATTCAATCCCCTTACCAAACTCTGTAAGTGAATCATCTAAGCTCAATTCTCCTTCTTCTAACTTAGATAAAATATCCTCTAATTGAACTATTGCATCTTCAAATGATATATTTTGCTTTTTCCTAGCCATGATAATTCCACCCCTCACATTGTTTATTAATAACCTCTACTTCTATTTTTCCATTACTAAATGTTAAGTTAATTATATCGCCATTAGATATCTTATCAACAGTGCGTATAACTATTCCGTTTTTATCAGATGCAATGGAATAACCTCTTTTTAACACAGCAAGAGGGCTTAAAGAATCTAATTTATTCCCTAATAAATCTATTCTATTTTTCTTGTCCCTATTAATATTGGTCATTGTTTTTATTAAATCTCTTAGCATTAAATCAAGTCTTTGTCTATTACTGTCTAATATATTAGTTGGATTATTTAATAAAAGCTTATCATAAATATACTTAATATCATCTTTTTTCGTTTCTATAGATTGATGAAAATTGTTTACTAAAGATGTTAAATCTGATTTAAGTCTATAGTTTAAGTCTTCAATTTGAGGAACTGCGAGTTCGCCTGCCACAGAAGGAGTAGGCGCCCTCAAATCAGCTACGAAATCAGCAATAGTAAAGTCAATCTCATGTCCTACTGCCGATATTATAGGTACTTCTGAACTGTAAATAGTTCTCGCAACTATTTCATCATTAAAGGCCCAAAGCTCTTCAATACTGCCCCCGCCTCTTCCTATTATTATTAAATCAATATCATCTCTTGTGTTGAAGTATTTTATAGCTTTACTTATATGAGCAGGAGCCTTTTCCCCTTGAACTAATATGGGATATATTTTTATTTCTGTACAAGGCATTCTTCTCTTAATAACTGATATAATGTCTTTTATGGCAGCTCCAGTAGACGAAGTAGCTACCCCAATTTTTTCTGGTAAAAATCTTATAGGCTTTTTATTCTTAGTATCAAATAGACCTTCAGCTTCAAGTTTCCTTTTCAGCTTTTCAAAAGCTTCGAAAAGCTCACCAATACCTTTTTTCTTTATTGTTCTTATGTATAATTGGTATGAACCATCTCTTTCATATAATGAAATATACCCATTTACTATAACATGCATTCCGTCCCCAAATATATTAAGGTTGTTGTCTATATTATTATTAAAAAAAACACATCTTATCTTACTTTTTTCGTCCTTCAACGTAAAATACATATTTCCATTATGATGATGCTTAAAATTAGAGATTTCTCCTTCTACACTTATATCATATAATAAAGGATCTCCTAAGAGTATCCTTTTAATATATTGACTTATCTCGCTTACTTTAAATGGCCTTAACTCCATTTTATAGTCCTCCTAAAGATTTTTCTCCACTCTTAGTAGCTCCTAGTAATGCAATTCCTATTGCATTGTCAGTACAATAATCCGCAACTGGAAAATATATATTTACAGGCTTTGATTCATTAGCTTTCTCAGTTATAATATTCCTTATTAAAGTGTTAGCTGCTACTCCCCCCACAATTAAAACATCATTTATATCATACACTTTTGTAACTTCTATGACAACATTTGCTAGTGCGTTAGCAATGCAGCGAAATACACTTTTTGATATATCTTCCTTACTATATATTTTTTCTTCAACTAAATTATAAAAAAAAGTTTCCGCTCCAGAAAAATTAATCCAAGTCCTCTCTGTATTTACAGGTAGCCTCTTATTAACAACAATGCCTTTTTGTGAAAATATATCCATCTCTTTTCCACAGGGAAATTTAAATCCAAGCTTTACTCCAATTCTGTCAATTAACTGGCCTGCACTAATATCTTTAGTTCCTCCAATGTGTTTTATATCATAGTTTTTTGTATTATCTTTTACTAAAAGCATTTCTGTAGTACCACCTGACATATGACATGCTAAAAAAGATCCTTTTGAACTTAAATGACTTCCCAACACGCCTGATGCTATATGTCCATCTTGATGGCTAAACTCCTTATACTCAGCCTTTAGAATTTTGGATATAAGAAAAGCCTGTCCTTGAGCAACTTTGAAAACAGGCATATAAGAATCTTCTAAATTTCTTGGTCTAACGCTAGCAGATACAGTTTTAATACTGGACATATCTATAATATTAGAGAGAGAATTAATTATTTCGGGCAGATTATTTATATGCTGAAACACTGCCTCCTGCTGTCTTAATCCCCTATTTCCTTCTTTTACTTTTAAAAGAATTCTTTCATCAAATATTACATTATGAAACTCGTCAACTATAGCAATAGATGTTGTATAGGCACTAGTATCAATACCCATATGGTAATTAGCCATTCAAATCATCTCCATCTCTTGCTATAGACCCTAGTAGACCATTAATAAATTTACTTGATTCATTTGTACTATACTTCTTACCAATATCAATGGCTTCATTTATAGAAACTTCAATTGGAATATCGCTTCTAAATAGCATCTCATAAATAGCAATTCTAAGGATAGATAAATCTACTTTTGGAATACGATTAATCTTCCATCCTAAGGCATATTTCTCTATTTTACTATCTATAATCTCTAAGTTCTCAATTATTTGATTTATTGTATTTACAATATACTCACTTTCATCAGTAGAGAATTCATTGCTATCAAGAAAAATTACTATTGAACCTGGAGAAAAATCTTCATTAATTTCCATTTGAAACATCAATTTCATTGCAGACTCTCTAGCTATTTTTCTGCCCATAACTAACCTCCCTTTGCTTTAGTTAAATTAACCCCCTGATAAATCAGAGGGTTTATCTACAACTTACTTTATTTCTCATTCTTCTTTATGGTCCTTTTCAATATTCACACCTTGAATATTAATGTTAACCTCAATTACACTCAGCCCTGTCATTGTTTCAACAGCATTCTTAACGCTTTCTTGTACTTCCCAAGCTACTTCAGGTATTTTAGCCCCATAATCAACTATTATGTATAAACTAATAGAAACTTCCTTTTCTTTAATTTCTACTTTAACTCCCTTTGAGAAGTTCTTTCTTCCTAACATTTCAGATATTCCACCAGCAATACCGCCACTCATACCAGCTACACCTTTAATTTCAGTAGCTGCTAAACTAGCGATAATTCCAACTACTTCATCAGATATTTTTATTTGACCGTAATCAACTATTTCAGGAATATTTTCCAAGTTATTCGACATTCATTTCACCCCCTGCTTTACTTTAAAGCTTCTTTTTACATTATATCAAAATGAGTTGTGCTTTACAAACATTACTAAAATTTTTTCATGATTTTTATATTCCCAGCTTCTATGTCAGTTTCGCTTTTTACTATTTCAAATATTTTCACCATATCTTGTTCAGTTAATTCGTCAGCAGATACAACAACTCTTACACTATTATCTCCTAAAAATACAAGGGCATCTTCAAAACCTTTTGATTTTATTAATCCTTCAAGGCTTAATTCTAATTCTGAAGTTTGTCCTAAGCTTATTATTTCATTTTGTACCTTTGCTCTTATTTCCTCATTAGTGTTCTCATTATTAATAATTTCATTCAATCTATCAATTAATGAAGCCCTTAATTTATCACGGGATAATCTATGTTCGATAAAATAGTTGGTACTTCTAAAGCTTTCTTCTTTAGTTATCACATTTTCTATACTGTCTTCTGTATCTTTTTTCATATCGCTTATTTCGTCACTTTTACTATCAATAATTTCAATATCTTCTTTAGCTTCAATATCTTCATTAGATATTTCAGCAATATCATCATCAATCCTTTTACTTATCTCCATAAGTAAATTTTCCTCATGCTGCTGATAATCACTTGATGTCTCTCTAAGTGAGCGCTTTGTTAATTCATGATTTAAAAATCCTACTACCACTAAAAGGCATATAAGAGAAACAATTAAAGCAGTTTTTTTCTTAATATACATACAAATTCCCCCTATTTACTAGAATAGATTTCAACCTTATTGCCTGAAATACCTAACACTGTCTTAACAGCTGAATAAAGCTTTTCTTTTATTTCAATATTTTCAGCTCCTTCAGCTACTACAATTACTCCTCTAACTTTAGGCTTTATCTCTTTCATAATCATTAAAGAATCCCCACCACTTCCTACAGCAATTTGCTTAGAAAGATCCTCTCTTGTAACTTCCCTAGCTCCACCTTGAGCATCTTTTTCATCTGTCTTTTCATTTGTTTGACTAGTATTAAATACTGGTATTTTTTCAGAGGTATCCTCAAAGGTTATCATTACATGAGCCTCTCCAACCCCTTTTATTTTCTTTAATATTTCTTCAAGTCTTTTCTCCATGCCACCTATATAATCTTCTTCTGTAAAACTAGATATATAATCTTCACTTACACCATTTTCAGTTCCGTTTAAATTTAGCTTGCTGGATGTATCCTTTCCACCTAAAAAGAAATTGGACAAAAGTAAAACAATTACTCCAGCGAATAGCAAAATTATTAAGCTTGAAGCATTTTGTTTCTGGTTTTTCGAATTGAAAATCTCTTTTAACTTTTCAAGCATACTCTTATCCCCCTTAAAGTGCTTTAATCGTTTACTTTTATTAAAATCTTCTCTTTAGAAACTTTGTAATAGGATGAAATAGAATCTATAATTCCATCAAACTCAGGAACTCTCTCTTTATGGTCTATAGAAAGATTTGATTTTTTGATTTCTATAGCTACTTCTTCTATTTCATCTATTTTAATACTTTTTTGATCTTCATTATTATTTTTTGTTCCTAGATAGACTTCAATACCTAAGATTTCCCCGAATTCTTCAGCTGCAATATCCTCGTTTATTGATACATTTACATCTAATACACCATATTCTAAATCTTTTCGCAGAAAACCAGATATTTCTTTTTCTATTTTTCCCTTGTATGCTTTTGTTATTTGTTGGTTTTGACTTTCCACATACTTTGATTCTCCTTCTATATTAAAAGTATTATATCTCTGTAAATTATAGAATACTTCTCTATCTATATTTATATCACTAGACATTAATTTTATGATTGGATTTATTAAAACAATTATTATTAGTAAACCAAGTGTAGTATTGATGTATTTTCTCATATTACTACTGGGTAATAAATTCTCAATAAAAGCTATAAAAAAAATAACCACAACAATATTTGTAACCCAACTCTTTACAAAATCTATCATTTTATCACCTTTACCTTAGCATTACTGTAGCATTTCCAGCACTTATAACAATGGTCACTGCTATGAAGAACATTACCCCTACGGACGTAACTGTTGCTAGTAACATTATTAATGACTTGCTAATTTCATTTATACATTCAACTATTTTATTGTTTGTAATAGGTTCTACTAAAGCTCCTGCTACTTTATATATAAAAATAAGTGATAGTATTTTTATAATTGGTATTATACATATAAAGAACAAGGAAATCATACCTATTGCTCCCACAGCGTTTTTTAAAACCATTGAACAGCCAACAACTGTTTCCATAACATCTGAAAGGAACTTACCTACTATTGGTACAAACTTATCCACTGCAAACTTAGCCGTCCTTATTGTCACTCCGTCTACCTTAGCTGCCATGGAGCCTTGTATTGATATAATTCCTATGAAAATAGTAAGCGATATCCCTATAATTGCTGTTGAAATCTGCCTAATAAGACTTGATATCTTTGTAATTTGCATTCTTGAAGATATTTTGCATATTATCCCTACTACTGTAGAATAAAATACAAGTGGTAGAATTATATCTTTCATCAAGGTACTTATAATACTTACAGCTCCTAAAACTATTGGTTTAAATAATGAAGATGTGGTTATACCTCCTACTGCTACTAGCAAGGTTAATAGTATGGGCAAAAGAATCTGCATTAATAGTACCATATCATTTATGGCCTTCCAGGTTATTTCCATAGCTATTACAAAGCTCTTGATTGATAAAGATATAAGTATTATGTAGCAGACATAAAATGCAATCTCTCCAACACCGTCACTTTCAAATGCAGTTTGAATATTAGTGAAAAGAGAACATAAAATACCTAGTATTAGTAGCTTAGCAAGTAGAGTGGAATTTGCTATTACTTCACTAAATACTATTTTAAAAATACCATTCAGTATCTTCTCTCCATCAAGTACATTCTTACCTTTTATAAGGGATACCATAAAATCCTTAAAATCTATTTTGGGTAACGCATCTTTTGTTGTATTGTTTATCTCCCTAACTAATTGCTCTAATTCATTAATTTTTAGACTTTCCATTTGTTTTCCTATTAATTGATCTAGATTCAAAATATCTCCATCATCAGCAAGAATCCTGGAAGAAAAAAACAATACAATAAATATTATTAAAACTTGTACAAATCTTCTTTTTGTCATATTGTCCTCACCTTATGGAATTATTTTAATAATTAGATCTAATAGTGAAGTAAGTACTGGAACTGCTAAAACCATAATAAGAATCTTTCCACCTAATTCTATTTTAGAAGCAATAGCTCCCTCCCCTGCATCTCTTGCAATTTGTGACCCGAACTCTGCAATATAAGCCACACCTATAACCTTTAGAATTGTGGTAAAATAAATTAAATCCATGTCTATTCTTTTAGCAAGATTATTAAGAACTTCTATTACATAATTCAACTTACTTATCACAAATATAAAAATAATTAATCCTGTTACTATGCTTACTTGAATGGCAAATTCAGGTTTTTGTTGTCTTAGAATCACTGATAGAATAGTGGCAACAATTCCTATGCCAACAATTTGTAGAATTTCCATCTCTCTCACCCTTATTAATACAATTGAAAAATAGTTTTGACGTTATCAAAAAGCCTGCTTATAAGTGTTAGTACCATTGTTAGCACTACTACCACACCTGCTAAAGTAACTATATATCCATATTCCTCTTTACCTACTTTTGCTAAAACAGTGTGAAGTATTCCCACTACAATTCCAATGCCTGCTATTTTAAAGATTAAATCTATATTCATGAATTTCTCCTTTCTAATACAGAGCTAGTACTATACCAAATCCGATTAATACTCCTAAGCTTTTATACATTTTGCCGCTTTTAGCCTTCTCCTCCTCTGCTTCTTTTTGCTGTCCTTTAAGCTGCATTTGAATTACTTTAAAATACTTTTCTTGGTCAATTCTGTTAGATATTCCTAAGCTGCGACCAAATGATAGTATGATTTCTATATCCTGCTTGTTAAAGCAAAGTGATTCTTTTAATTCAGAAACAATGTGTAGAAAACCATCATAAACATCTGATTTTTTATTGTTTAGTAAATACTTACATATCTCACTAAAAACATATGATACTTTTTTATTTCCTTTGTTATATACTTCATTTAGTGCATCAGGTAATGGATTAGCTGCATAAACAACCTCTGTTTCTAAAATCTGAATGCAATATTGAAAAATAATAATGTTATTTAGCCTTTTGTCGTAGAGTCTACTGTAAGAAAAACCCAATCCTGAGGATGTAAGAATTACTACTAAACATGCAAATAACTTAATTAGAAACATTTTACTTCCCCTTTACTCGAATTAACCCTTTATTGATTTCAAATTTACTCCATCTACTATATCCTGTATAGTCCCTACTCCTCTAGTGTTGTCAATTAATATTATTCTTTCAAACACTCTTTCAGAAATAACATGTTTAAGCCTAGGTTTACTTAAAATGTCGTTAATTCCATCTCCATGAACTGTTGAAATAATTTTGACTCCTGCCTTAATGGCTTCATGGATTGCCTTTATATCTTTTTCATCACCTATTTCATCTGTAGCTATTACATTAGGTGACATAGATCTTAAGAGAATCATTATGCCTTCATGCTTATGGCAGCTATCTATGATATCCGTCCTAGCTCCAATGTCATTTTGTGGGCAGCCTCTAAAAGTTCCTCCTAATTCTGACCTTTCATCTACTACTCCCACCTTTAGTCCATAAAAATCAAAATCAGCTAATCCATTGCTTATATTTCTTATGATGTCTCTTAATAAGGTTGTTTTTCCACATTGAGGAGGCGATACCAACAGAGTATTATATATGGTATTAGGCTTTTTAATAATATATTTCATAATATTGTTTGAAACTCCTATTATCTCCTTGGCTATTCTTAAATTTAGAGAAGATATCTCTCTTATTGTCTCAAACCCACTCGTTCCATAAATGGCTTTACCCGTAACACCAATTCTATGCCCCCCTTTTACTGTAACAAAACCATTTTTAAGTTCTTCTTCAACTGAATATATTGAGTGATTACTAATAAGCTGAAAGGTCTTGGCTATATGTTTACTATTTATATTAATGCAATTATTGGGCTTGGTTGCTAACGAGCCATTTTTCAAAACAAAGTAATCCTTACTACCAAGGCTTATCATTAGTGGTTTCCCATTTCGAAGTCGTATTTCTTCTATTTTTTCAACAATATTGCTTGGCAATTTAAATAAAAAAGTAGTCAACTCAGGGTCTATAAAACCTAAAACTTCATGATAGGACTTTACTTTATCAGTCTGGGCTAATTTTGAAAAATTATTATTTGCTTCCATACTACAACCTGTCCCTCCTTTTATATATAATTATGATAAGCTTAAAAAAATATGCTAAACAAAATAAAAAACCTAGTGTATTTTTACACTAGGTTTTTTGAAAATTCGTTATTCACAATCACATTCACAAGTTATTAATCTTTGGCAATTTGGACACTCAAACTTATTATCATCTGTCACTAATTCCGTATCTAAGTATACAACCTCTTTGCAGTAAGGACATTCAACCTCAACATAGTCAATATCATCATCTTCAAAATTATCTTCAAATTCATCATCAAATTCTCCAAAAACTTCTTCTTCTACATCTGCAAGATCTTCATCCATAAAATCAATATACTCATTCAATTCCTCTTGCTCTTCATTTAAATCAGTAATAGCGTCTGCAAAATCTTCTAATGCATCAATAATGTGTAGCAAAAGCTTACCTTCTTTACTTTTATCTTCTATTTCTAACCCCTCAGCCAAACCCTTTAGATATGCAACTCTTTCATATAAATATTCCACGGTATAACCCTCCCTCAACATATTTACTTAACAAATATTGTTGCCTAAACTCTTGATAAATACTCATCTGTTCTTGTATCAATTTTAATTTTATCTCCTATATTAATAAATAAAGGAACTGATACTGTTGCACCAGTTTCAACAGTTGCTGGCTTAGTAGCTCCAGTAGCTGTATCTCCTTTTACGCCTGGTTCAGTATGTGTAACCATTAATTCAACAAAATTTGGTGCCTGAACATCAAAGGCATTGCCTTTATGAAATCTTACCAATGTAGTATCATTCTCTTTAATATACCTTACTGCATCTTCAACTTGATCAAAATTAAAAGGTACTTGTTCAAAGGATTCAGTATCCATAAAATAGTATAATTCACCATCGTTATACAGATATTGCATTTCCTTAGTTTCAATATGAGCTTTTGGGAATTTATCAGTTGGGTTAAATGTCGTTTCTTTTTGCCCTCCTGATAAGATATTCTTTATTTTCGCTCTAACAAAAGCTGCACCTTTCCCAGGCTTAACGTGTTGAAAGTCCACTACTTGGAAGATATCTCCATCCATTTCAAATGTAAGCCCCTTTTTAAAATCACTTGCAGAAATCATGTTTTAACCTCCTACTTCATGTATATAATTTTTTGTAGATTAAGTCCATTAGACGAATAAAAAGTTTTTATTGAATATTATTAACTAAATATCATTCTTTATAACCATCTATATGACTTAAAAATTTCTATGTATCATTGTTAAGTGAAATATTTTCTATATTATAATAACATAAATCTCTATTTTTGAATAGGAAAAACATAATTTTATAGATTATATTTTTATAATTCCTTTTATATAGATTCAAATTCTACCTTAAATCATTCATGAACTAGAACTTTGTTTTAAGGAGTCAATACAGTTTATAGAATTCAACATTCAAATCACTTCCATTAAATTTCGTGATGTGGATGCCTTGATACTAATTCTATAGCCTTAGTTACTTCTCTATAAATATCAACTTTATATTGTGCGTCCATCTCTTTTACTTTAGTAAATAGCTTACCCTTATCAGTTACCGTGTATTGAGGTGGTAAATTATTTAGTGCCACTGCTGTAATATCTAATTTACACTTTGGACAATTACACACACTATTATATCCTTTTAATATGCGTTCTACGTTTTTTTTAACTGCATCTTCCATACAATTATGTAGCTCCAATTTGCTTCCTCCTTAAAAATAAATTTAATATATTATTCTACTTATCTTTGATATATCCTTTAAAAATCTCGTTTATTAATAATATTCTTCCAGTAGCAGGTACTATGGTTATTTCACAATAATTATTTTTCTTATTATCAAAAATAGTTATTGTTCCTCCATATGAGGGAGATCCATTATGATTAAAGGAAATATTCCCTCCAGTAAAATTATGAGTAATTTTAAAGTCCTTTTCAAGCTTCACTCTTTTTACAACCTTTACACCCTCTTTTATAGTATATTGCACGCCTTCTAAAGATATGGAATAATTCTTACCTTCTGTCATTCTTATATATCTCACATTTCTTATATCATCCCTAAGCATTCTGCTACTAGTCATTAGATTATAGTCCCTTCTTTCAATATGAGGTATGACTATAGTTAATGAAAGAGCTAATATAGAAATAACTAGCAACAATTCTATAAGAGTCATTCCTTTATTACTATTTTTTCTAATCATCTCTACCTCCTATTGTAATTCCTAAATAAGAAATGACTTCTAAAAGTTTTTTTGCTTCCATCAAAATCAAATAGTATTTCAAGAGCTAAGCCTTTTGCCTCTGTATAGACACTATTTTGAGGAATTGGTTCTACTTCAATCTTTTCAATATAATTACCTACCTCTACTGTAGGACTACCCGATAGTCCTTTACCATACTTCAAATTCAAATAATTATGCTTTGGGTCTTTGCTTAACTGAAATATATATCCATTAGCTTCAGCTCCAGGTATGTTTTTAAAAATTATTTTTTTAAGGTTTACTTTTTCATTTGTTTCATGCTTATTAGAGCCATTGCTATCATTCAAATATGTAATCCCTGTAGATTCAATTATTTTATCTTCTAAAAAACCTAAAATAAATTGTCCTTGATGCTGTAATTCTATATCTTTATCATTAATATGAAACATTGTCATATCAGAAATGAAAATCGATAAAATAATAGTAATAACTAAACCGGTTAGAGCTAATGAAATTATTAGTTCTACAAGAGTAAATCCTTTGTTTAAAATCTTTAACATAAGTATCTACCTTTCTTTTTTCCATTCAATAATTCTAATAATGTCTACAGGCTTCAGATCAGTATTTTCAATGTAATCATTGTAATTAGGAATAAATATCTTATATTTTAAAGTCAGCTCTTCCTTTAAGTATCCTTCCATATAAGTAGATTTAACTTCTATTAAGAAATAATCAGTATTTTCAGTTATTTCAGGATAAATCTTGGGATAACCATTGTTATATACCACATAGGACTCATTATTTTTCAATTCTGTAATAAGGCTATGATTTGGGCTTATATCTGTACAATTACCCTTAATAAAATTTTTGAAAGCCTTAATAAAGACAATGTTTCTTCTTTCTTCTATAAGCTCATTTTCTAAGCTTAAAATACTATAATCAAGTATACTATTTACTGGTTCTTCTATTTCGTCAAATTCATCAACTTTAGATAAAGCATAATTAACTGCTTTGTCTACAAAGTCTATAGTCATAATAAAAGATTCATCTATTCCTGCTTCTGCCAAATAAAAGCATTGTTTAAATGAACTATGTGTTTTTTTCATTTTAAAATTAATAACAGCAAGAGACATTGCCATAGTTCCTATCAAAACTATTACAGATATAGTAAGTAATAACATGATAAGCGTTGATCCCTTTCTGTCGTACTTGTATTTTTTCAAAATAGACCTCTCCTAATTTGTAATTATCTTGTACCCTTTAATACTTTCCATGAGCTCGTCTTTCTGAAAAACTTCAATAGTAATCTGATAGAAGTCGCTATTGTACTTATCAATCTTCTCAATATCTACTAATATTTTAGTATCATCAATACAATCTATAGTTTGTCCAACTGTTACACTATCTGAAGCCTTTATTTGCTCCATATACTCTTGTGCTAACAAGGTTGCTTTATATAAGGACTCTGATATATTATTTATTTTATTAGTGTTTGTACATAATGGAACTATAGATATCATAATTATACCTAATATTGAGATAGTGAATAATAGTTCTATAAATGAAAGACCTGAATTACTTCTTTTATTTTTAATCATGTTATTAATCCCCAAAAATAAGATTTATATCTATTAGCTTATGTGTTTTTTACCAGATATTACGAATAATATTCACCATATTTTTCATAATTCCTTCTTTTTTTATATTAAATTGTACAATTTGCACAATTTGTAAAAATCTACAAAGAGGGTATATCTTGTAGGTAGATATACCCTCTTTTATTATTTGTTAAGTAAGTAAAGCATGTAAAGTGCTTCTGCTCTAGTAATTGCGTTATCCATGGAGCTATAACTTTTACTTCTTGTGTCTTTATTATACATCATACTATTTGCTACGTTTTCCCAACTAAAATCACTATTACCTGTTATTTTTTTCATTATGTTGTTAACCTGGTTATAAGTAACCTGACTATCTATCCTAAATAAATTATCTGGGTATGGAACTATATAGCCCTGTTTAATACTATAGGCAGTGAGTGTTTTATAGCTTCCTATTTTATCATAATCTGATAATCTTTCTAGCGCTTTAATATTCTCATCAAGTCCATTTAAATTCCACTTATATGTTCTATTTAATAGTCCTAATAATTGACCTCTAGTAATTGGAACATTAGGTCTAAATGTATTATCATAAAATAGTTCAGTTATTCCTCGCCTTAAAAATGTGTTGATTTCGTCTTTTGCCCAATGTCCTCTTATATCGTTAATATTCTTAAAATTCTTATCTAAAAATACAGCATATGTTCCACTACTAGTATTTAGTAAACCTGGGCTAATATACGAAACTATTCTGTTTTCTTCTAATTTACTCGGTAAGTAAACCCAAGAATTATTAGTGTACTCATATATTCCTCCATTTTTAGGACCATAATATTCAAAGCTCAATTCAATTTCCTTTGTTTTATCTAATTGATAAGTAGGATTATATACTATTATTGTATAAATATCAGAAGCCTTGGTTAGATTGGAGTCATTTAAGTAATTTCCGTGTATATCATTAAGTTTTTCTAAGGATACAATGATGTCATTGTAGTAGGTCCCTTTCTCCACTTTTAAACTAATTCTACTATCTAAGGAAGATACGTTGCCACCACTAATGGGAATTTGGTCTGTTACTATTTTTTCATAAGATTTACTTGCATTTTCTTCTTGATATGTTGATAAATAAGATTTTAGGAAGCCTTCATTATAGCCACTTATAAAGCCTTCTCTATATTTTTCGTTTTCTAAATATAGCTTATATTCATATGTAATTTCATAATTGCTAGACTTGTGTCTTAGACTATTATTTTTTTGACCTAGGATCAAATCAATCTGTGCTAAATAGGTTCCTCTGCTATTTCCTATCTCCATTCCATGTAGGTATCCAGTCTCAAAGGTAAGGGTAAAGAGTTCAACATTTGATTTCCTATAGGTTTCATTATAGTTTTCTTCAAAAGACCTTTTAAACTCTGTTAAGAATCCTTTTAAATATTCCTCTGAGTCATTCTTTAATGAATAATCCATAACTATAATATTGTCTGAAGGTAAGTTTGCTTCCCAGTTACTAACTTTTCCATCATAAAAGTCTTTCTTACCAAAAGTACTACCCATTATTCCTCCAAAATACTGTCCATCTTGTATACCTTGTTCAAAAGATATCCTAATAGGCTCAAAATTAGCCCTTCTATGCCCTTCTTCATATCCTATCTCGAATTGTTCTCTAAAAAGTTTATTAAAGCTTGTTCTATATTCAATGGTTTCTTTTCTTAAATTAAACATACTTGTTATAATCGTATTAGAAGGAATAGCATCTCTCCATCTATTAGATTTACCCTCATAGTAATCTCTATATCCGTATACTTCTCCCATAAGCTTTCCAAAAACGCTTCCATATTCAGCAGTAACAACCTTATCTTGGTCTTTATCATCATCTATATATCTATAGGTTTTTTCATAGCCATATTTAAAACCATTTTCATAACCATCTATAAAAGAGGATATATAGCTTTTACTCTCATTTTTTATCCCATATATTCTAACTATCTCATTTTCACTTGGAATTGCTCTAATATAGTTCTTTCTATTCCCTTCTTCCATATCAATCTCTGCTTCTTCTGCACCATCAAATAACCCTTCAGAATAACCGTCCTGATAGCTACTATCGGCAGGGGCAGAAAATGATGTGTCAATAGAAAAAATATTTAGGAAAAGTAAGGTTATTAATAAAAAAGAAACTACAGAAATACATTTTTTCATCTCCATCATCCTCACAGATTTAATTTGGTATAACTAATATTTGTCCAGCTTCAAGATTACTATTTATGCTTAATCCATTATGTTCCATAATATATTTAACTTTTGTCTTATTGCCATATATTTTCTCACTTATTGATTCTAATGTGTCACCATACTCTACTATATAAAATGAATAAAACTTTTCTTCTTTCATTTCTTCGTTTCTATCAAGAGGATATTCTACTTCTATATTATCAAAGAGCATTACACCATAATCATCTCTATTGGCTCCTAATTCAAGATATATTCTATCAAGCTTCAATGGATATAGCTTTAAATCTTGAGGAGGCATAGTCTCGATAAAGTCCCAGCCTGTCCAATTTATGCCTCTAGTTAACTCTAAGTCAATTTTCTTACCCTCTTGATCTTGAAATCTAAGACCTAAAATTACTGGTGAATAACCATACGAATGAGCCCATAAACCTATGGATGTTGGGGGATACTTTAAATAAATATCCTTTTCGTCCAAAAGAACATAAGCTCTCTCTTCATTATTTTCAGTAGAGATAAAATATTCAGTGCGCAAACTATATTTGCCATGCTTAGAACTATTAAACTTACTAACCTTGCCAGTGACGTCAAGACTAGTTGGCATAAAGTAAAACCCTTCTCCTTCAAAGTTTTCTAACATAGTTTTACTTTCTGTTTCTTCAATATCTTTATAATCCTCATCATAAAAATGTTCTTCTGTTTCTAAACTGTATCCTTCATATGGTTTAAAGGGGTCTTCTTTAATTACCTTCTGAACTTCAACCTTATATGTTGTCCCCATACTGCTATCAACTATTTCATTATAGCTATAAGCATTTAGGCTTATCTGCCCACTTAAGCTATCATTATTGCCTTTAGAAATAGCTAATTGATTTACTAAAAATCTTTTTGGTGAGGCCTCTATATCTGAAAGAAGTGTTCCAAGTTCACTATAGCTACCTTCAAAGGGTATTGAAATTCCCATATACTTAGTCTCTATATCTCCTAACATTGCATAATCTGGTTCTCTGAAATTCATATTAGGTACATCAATCTCATTGTTGTCTATAATACGATTTAACATATGCATTATTTCTGGCTGATCAATCTTAGAAAAATACTTACTTTGGATGTGGTTGATTTTTTCACTCAATTCACTCCATACAACAGCTATTTCTTTATCCTTTGAAAGAATTGAATCTATCTTAATTAACTCCTCATTATAATTAGTTTTCTCCTGCTTAAGCTCTGCGATTTGAACAGACTGCTTAGTAAATACAAATTTATAAAATAACCAGAATAGTATTACCATAGCTAAAAGAATTAATAGATTCTTTTCTTTCTTACTTAAGTTTATTTTCTTCCTATTTAGATTTTTATTCCTTATCTTGGTTTCCAACTACATCCACCTCCTTAGGCTTAATGTTCATTGAAAATAAATAAAAATCATTTTCATAGGAAATAGCAGGTATAAAAATATCTTCAAAATAATCTATTTCTACTAATTTGTGTTGGAAATCTGAAATGGATTTTTTATCTTTTGATACTCCATCTAAGGTAATTAAATTTGCATTGAATACCATAGAGTTCAAGAATACATTCTCAGGGACTCTTTCTGTTATAAAATCTAATAAATACTCATTTACAATATTACTTGTATCTATAAAATCATCTACTTGTCTAATTTGTTCAAACTTTTTTCTAAGCTCTCCAATCTCATTTTCCTTTTCTAATATCTCATTAATTTTATTGTTTGATTTCTTAACTTCTACTTGTTGCTTTAAGATAGCAACTTCAGAATTAAGTTTGCTTATTAATACAATATTAATAATAGAGTAGAGAATAATACCTAGTGCAAAAAGAATAGCTAATCCATATAAAATGAAGTCTTTGCCCAGATGCTTATCTTTATTTTTGTTATAGGATTCAAAAAAATTTAAATCTTTCACCTTATTGCACCTCTTCATCTCTTAGTAAAGTACTTAAACAGTTAAAATACTTATACGGACTAGTTTGAATGCTAACTTCATCTACATCACTTAGAATTACTGTATCAATATTGAAGTAATTTCCAAAAATCTTGTCAACACCCTTGATTCTTGATAAACCACCATATAACAATATCATGTGAATTTCATTTTCAATTTCTTTACTAATATAATACTTTATGATGTTATCAATTTTATCAATTATGTTCTCAATTGTATTCTTGATTACATTATTAAGTCTATTTTGGTCAGTGTATTCATTATTAATAACACTCACATCACTAATTTTAAGTTTATTTTCTAATAATTCATCCTTTGTAAAATCAAATAAGTTCTTTATATTTTCATCTATATCTTTACCGCCTATTTCAATAGTTCTACTTGTTTGTAGTTTGCCATTTTTTATTATCGATACATTTGTGTTACTATGACCCAAATCAATAGTTACTACAACCTTATCAGAAACTAAAATTCCATCATTAAAGGCATCTGTATACTTAATAAGCTTACTGATTGAATTAGATTGGTAATCTAGAATTTCAGGCTTTAAGTCAAGTTCTGATAGAAGAAAATAGTGTTTATCTATAATATCCTTTGGTATAGCGAATATTAGCACATTGAGCTTTTCTTTTTCCCCATCAAAAATTCTGCCAAGTACTTTATGCTGAGTCTTATATCTACTTATATCCATAGGTAAGTATTCAGCAAGCTGAAATTTTAGCATACTTCCTATTTCTTTCGGTTCAACTAGGGGGAAAGGTATCTCCCTTGTTATAATGGAAGTGCTTTTTATGGTTAAATAAGCAGTTCTAGAAGCAATATTGTACTCCTTAAGTCCCTCTCTAATTGCCTCCTTCAAACTCAAATCATTTTTAATACGACCATCTTCATATGAGCTTTCTGGAGTCATTAATGAAAAAGCTTTATTTACTTGAATTATATTGTTATTCCTTTTGGCTTCAATTATTTTTGTTTCGTAAGTCCCCAAGTCTATAGAAAGTATAGATTTGTTAAAAAAGGGTAATTTCAAAAGAGTTCCTCCTTCAGCTAATTATTTAATTCCTTCCATTCGTGTATCTCCCAACCTACATTGGTAGGCTCTAGTATATGGGGCGGATAATCGTAGAACATACGAGGGTCGTGTGCATATTTTTTATTATAGCCTGTCCTTCCGATTGTACCTACAGGCTTTCGCTCTCTTTGCGTAAGATTTCCCCAAAGCGTAATATCTCCTTTTCTAGGTCCTTTATCATAGTCTTCATAGCCAAATCCTTGGTTAACTGAGAAGAGTGCAGCATGTATTGTTATATTATGAGGTCCCATATCATAGGTTTTGTTTTTTGTACTCCATTTTTCATCTGGTTCCCAAACATCAAATTCACCTGGTTTTAAATGATCATTCTTTCCATAGCCAACTCTTAATGTGGAATAAGTTCCACGATATCTTATCTTTATATTATTATAAGTACCAGAGTCCAGTTTTTTTCTTACATATCCCCCATTATCTACCCAGGAGCCCCATTCAAAATTCCAACTATCATCTCTACCATCTGAATTATATGCTTTTTTGGGCCATCCATAATGTAGTATATATATATTGTTGTTTGCTATTAAACCTAGCATATCTTTACCTGGATTATTAGTGTTTCCATCAAAGGAGTATCTTGTATATATGTTTTTTTCAATATCATAAGAAGACATTACTGTACCTGTGCCGTTTTTGTTCCCACTAAACCTCGTGTTAATATATTCTATTCCACCCGATTGGGGATAGGCCTTTTCATTACTTCCTACCCATGGAAAAGTAGTTGGAGGCTGATTTGGTTTTTTATTATTGTTGTATATGTCGCTTGGATTGTAATCATACCACTCGGTAGGATCAGAATAAGTAATATAAATAGTATCCTCTGCTCCAATTGTTAGCCTACCTTCAAGCTTTCCAGATACAAAAACATTTCCTGATTTAATTCCAAATTTTCCGGTTCCACCTATAATGCTCTTATCACTATCTGGAACCTTATCTACATAAATGACCAGATTCTGAATATCTCTAGAAATATTCTTTACTATTATCTCATCTGAGTTTTGGTTTCTAATACTTAACTTATCACCCTCTAGATATATACAGGTTCTACCATAGAAAAGCATTCCATCCTTTTCTGCCCAATCCCTTAAGTTCTTATTTGAATCAGGAAATTCAAGCTTACTTGTTTTCATAGGCTGTGATGGTTCCTTAACTTTAAAATCAGGATTATATCCACTACCTTTTTCTAGTTTATTAACATAACTTACTGTGTCATAGAAAATAGGCTTATTTTGTATTCTAATATCTGTATTTGTATGTAAAGGTCCATGACTTTCATCCCCAGTTGTCCACCATATATTAGGACCATCACTGTCACTTACATAAACATTGTGTACAAATTGTTTTTTTCTGATTTTAGCTAAAATAGTCTTTTTTATATCTGGATTATCCTTTGACCAACCTGTAGATTTAATAGTTACAAACCTATCAGTATCACTTGGTTTTGTAACATCTAACATGAAATAGCCCTCTTCAAAAGGGTAAGGCTCATTCATTAATTTATCATGAGCTTCAGTACTGTAAAAATTTAAATCGTCATTTAAATGCCAAAGGTATTTGTTATAGCCTGCCTCTGCATACTTCAAAGCTTTCTGTGATGAATCATCAACAATATTAAAAATAGACTGACTAGATACTATAGATAACGCTACAAGACCAAATATTAGCATAATGGAGAAGATAATTAATACTAATGGGACTGTTATACCTTTATCACTTTTCAATAACTTCATTATATCCCTCCTACTCATACTCAGTTCTGCTTTTACTAACTAAATAAGTATCAATAATAATAGGTGCCCTTTTATTACCTGTTTCTATCTCGATGGTCATTTTTACTTTTCTTCTATTATCTTTATCACCATAGTTTTCTTGCGAAGTGTTAATATAAGTGACATCACCAAAAATATTTTTATCTGCTACATTAGACAGAACAATTTTTTCATTTAAAAAATTAGAATTGTATTTAAAAGGGAATACTTTATCACTTGTCTTAATATAATCTTTTTTAATAACATTATCATCTAACCTGTATCTTACTAGTTCTGGAATATCATCATTGTCTAAGTCAGTATATATATATATGACCCGATTATTTGAATCTGACGGTTTGAATAATACTTCTTTATTCAACTCAGCCTTTTTTCCTTGGCTTGCTTCCTTTTGTATTGTATTTAAAAATGCTCTGATGTCTTCACCTGCATAAAATTTTGTTGTTACATATTGAAAGCTTTTTGTAGAAATAGAAAACATATTAAATATTATAGTAAAAACTATAGCTACTAATGATATAGCTAAAACTAACTCTATTAAGGTCACACCCTTAGAATTATAAATAGCTTTAATCCTATTTTTCATATTAATCAAGCTCCTAATTATCTCGAACTAAAGTACATTTGCTTAAATCCCTTGCTAATTTCATTTCATAATTATTAATTAATTCCTCAGTATTAATAATTATGAAATTCAATTAAACTTTCATTACTGAAAACAGAATTGCTAAGTAAAATTTTATAAGCATCTTTATTCCCTGAAATGAAATGTGTTATTGTATAGTTTTGTCTATCAATTTCCTCCCCGTTCAAGGTAAATTTCATATTCTCAATGTTAGTAACATGAGAAGAAAATTCAATTATTAGCTCAGTACTCTGGTTAGATCCATTGTTTGTAATTTTGAATCTACCATTATTCTCTAATCCAAATGCTAGTTTCAGCTCTTCATAGGTTGGTCTATCTAAATCATCTATGCTAAACCTTCCATCCCACAAATTGTTAGTTTTATTATTAATGAAATAATAATTTTCCTCTCCAAATGTAATTGTATAATCATAAGCCCACAATCTCCAAAATTTAATACTACTTAAATCTTCAAATTTATTTCTAATTAGAAGATCACTTTGTCCCTCTGATGAAACATAAGAGCTACTGCTCGGTTTTATCTCTAGTGTAGCTAACTCTGGATACTTATTGCCCTGTGGTAATATTATATAGCCTGGCAAATCTATATTAAAGTTAGCTTCAGGAAAAATAATTTCATTTTTCTTATTTTTGTCCCATCTGGGTACAATTACATTCTTTTCTAATGTCCAATTAGTATTTGTCACATTCACTCCATTGGGTTCTACCATGATTGACTGACTTTTCCATTTAGAGGGTTGTACAAGATAATTGCCTTCAGGTAAATCTCCTATTAACGCCATCCCCTCATCATCAGTATTTGCGTACCAAGTAGTAGGTGATAGTTGACCTAAACCTACTGTCACATTTTTAGTTCCAGTATTAACACCTCTTAAAGATATATAAATCTTTACATGTCCAGGTTTTGTTGGTATTCGTTCACCTTCTCTTGAGACTAGTAAACCTAATACTGAGTATTCCTTTGCTTCACCATTTAAAGTATCTTGAGCCTCTACAACGACGTCAATTTTCTTCATAGCTTGAGGTACTGGTTCACCAGTAGTTGATTCTGCCTTTTCCCAATATACCCCTGTTTGTACCAAATAGTTGACCCCTTCTATTTCAACTGCATTAGTATTATTCATATAATAGTTATCCCTAACTATCCCCTTTGGTGAATACCCAGTAATATCTAAACCTAAGTCTTCATAATCTAAGGTTTTTAACCATTCTACCTGTGTATATGCTAAATTTAGTGCTGTAAGTCTTATATTATTCCATTTTACATATTTGACAGAATAAGCAGCCATAGGTAGTACAGAAACAGCTATGATACCCAATAATAACATAGAAAATATTACCTCTATTAATGTGAATCCTACTATATTTCTCTTTTTCAAAGATACTTCCTCCTTAAACCCAAAGCCTTGATAGATACCAGTAAATTATCATGTCCCCTAATAAAAATGATATTATAAATCCTATATTTATAAAGGGTCCAAAAGGAATCGCATCTTTTTTCCCTTTTTTCTTAAACATCAATAAAAGTACTGATAAAGTTGATCCTATTATAAAGGATAATAATATGTTTAAAAGAGTCTTTTTTAATCCTAGTATAAAGCCTAAAGCACTAATAAGCTTTATATCTCCTCCACCCATACCACCTTTAGATACTAGTGCAATGATTAAAAATAGTCCTCCCCCTATTAGTAAACCTAATATGCTATCAAGTAAATTGAATGGTGCTTTACATAATATAATTGTTGTAAACTTATAGCAAATAGATAGTATTAAAATAAAAACTACCAATACATCAGGTATAATCTGATGATAGTAATCAATAACACTAATGATAATTAGAATACTAACTATAAAGCTATAAAAAATAAAGTCAATAGATGCTCCATAATAGTGGAATATTATAGTATATAAAACGCCATTTAATGATTCAACAATTGGATACTGTGGAGAGACAGTCTCCCCACAATATCTGCATTTGCCTTTTTGAAATAAAAAGCTAAGTATTGGTATAAGGTCATACCATTTTAGAGGAGTGTTACATTTTGGGCAATGAGAAGCTGGATAGGCAATAGACTCTTCTCTTGGTGTTCTATATATGCATACGTTTAAAAAAGAACCTATTATTGAACCATATATGAATGTTAGTATGTACATGTAATTTCTCCTTTGCCATCATTTTCTTATTGTAGTAAACTCTTTCATTGCTAAAAAAACACTAGGTTACAACTTAGCTTCTGTCACAAAAAATGAGTAGTGTCAAATAGCAAACCAAGGATTTTGTCCTAATGGCTATTCCAATGTTGCTATTTTGTTGGTTCATAAGTTAATGTATAGCCACCCTCATATCCTAAACTAGCATCTGGAGTTGAAGTTAAT
>Ga0265293_10003866_pt1 | contig 27230 bp, 26 predicted proteins | sample Munlanlewell138R_FD_192505 | JGI IMG/M metagenome (GOLD analysis project Ga0265293, IMG submission 192505) | Leachate microbial communities from a municipal landfill in Southern Ontario, Canada - Leachate well 138R | ecosystem: Engineered > Solid waste > Landfill > Unclassified | place: Canada...
TGGGCGTGAACATGATGTTCTACGGCATCGCCTGCCGGGTGACACTGGCCGACCGCCCCCGCGAGGGCCTGGCCTGGCTGTACCTGGGCCTGGCCATCGTGTTCCTGACCAAGGCCACCGGTGCGACCTTCGTGGTCTTCACGGTGCTGGCCACGGCCCTGATGGGCCTGCGCCGCCCGCGGGACTGGCTCCAGCGCTGGATCGACTGGCGCTGGCTGGGCGCATTGGCGCTGGTGGTGGGTGGCTACTACGTGAGCAGCCTGCTGCTGTACGGCACACCGTTTCCCAAGCCGGGCGAGCTGTACCCGGATACACCCCTGGCGAACCTGCTGGCGTTCCCGGACTACGCGCGCGAGTTCGCGCAGAGCATGTGGCGGCGCCTGCCCGTCGTGATGTCGCACCTGAGCGTGGCCCCCATTCCGCAATGGCTGACCCCGGTGTTCCATGGCATGGTGTTCCTGCCCCTGGTGGGCTGGCTGGTGGTGCGCTTCAGCCCGGCCCTGTCCACCGGGGCGACCGATGTCATCCGCATGCTGGACGCGGTGGCGCTGGGCGCCCTGTGCACCCTCACCCTGCACCTGACGCTGGGCTACCAGGGCTACCTGCGCAACGGTGTGCTGGGCGGTTTCCAGCCGCGCTACTACGCTTACCTGATCCCGCTGGCCTGGTGCGCGTTTTTCGCCATCTGCCGTCCGGGCTGGTTCCGCTCGAGCGTGGCTGCCCTGTTCTGCGCCAGCGCCATCGTGGTGTTCTGGGGCTCGGTACCGTTCACCCAGTTGCGCCAGCAAGAGGCCCTGCTGGCCCGCCCGCAGTCCTTTGCCTACCAGGCCCAGCCCGGTGCACAGAGCCTGGACGTGAGCCTGCGCCTGCGCGGCCCGGCCACCGGCAGCGTGGACGAGTTCAGCCTGGCCAATGGCTGGCTGCATGCGCGCGGCTGGGTGTTCGACCTGGAGCGGCGCCAGCGCGTGCCACGCCTGTGGATACACCTCGGTCCACAGTACGTCACCAGTGTCAAGGTGCAGGCGCTGCGGCCCGACGTGGCCACCGCGCTGAACCTGCCACAGGCCGACCTGAGCGGCTTCGCGCTGCGCTTCGGCGGCCTGCCCGCCACCGTGCAGCGCTGTGACGTGGTCCTGCTGGCCGAGTACGCCGACGGCAGCTTCGGCAGGCTGGCCATCCCGGGATGCCCGGTAGACTAAGCCCCACGCTCCGCCGCTGTGCGGGTCGCTGCCCCCCAAGGGGGCTGATCCGGTCTGGGAGCTGCCCGGCGCCGGTTCGGCTGACGTGCCCGGGCAACACCTGCGGCCGGCACAGGCAGCCGCGGCGGCACAATACCTGACCCGAACCGAACCGGCATCACGGAGAACACTTTGAAGCTCATCATCCAGATCCCCTGCTACAACGAGGCCGCCACGCTGGGCATCACCCTGGCCGAGCTGCCGCGCGAGGTACCGGGTTTCGACCAGGTGGAGTGGCTGATCATCGATGACGGCAGCACCGACAACACGGTCGAGGTGGCGCTGGCGCATGGTGTGGACCATGTGGTGCGCCACACGCGCAACCAGGGCCTGGCGCGGGGCTTCATGAACGGGTTGCGCGCCTGCCTGGACGCCGGCGCGGATGTGATCGTCAACACCGATGCCGACAACCAGTACAACGCGGCCGATATCCCGCTGCTGACACAACCGATCGTCGAAGGCAAGGCCGACATCGTGGTGGGCGCCCGCCCGATCGCCAGCATCGAGCACTTCAGCCCGGTCAAGAAGTTCTTGCAGAAGCTCGGCAGCTGGGTGGTGCGTGTGGCCAGCAAAACCAGCATCCCCGACGCGCCCAGCGGCTTCCGGGCCGTCAGCCGCGCCGCCGCGCAGCGCCTGGTGGTGTTCAGCGATTACACCTATACGCTGGAGACCATCATCCAGGCCGGCCAGAAGAACATGGCCATCACCTCGGTGCCGATCCGCGTCAACGGCGACCTGCGCCCCTCGCGCCTGGTCAAGAGCATCCGCTCGTACATCCAGCGCAGCATCGTCACCATCATCCGGGTGTTCGCCATCTACCGGCCGTTCCGCTTCTTCGGCACCATCGGCGGGGTGATGTTCGGCGCGGGTTTCCTGATCGGCGCACGCTTCGTCTACAAATGGCTCACGTCCGAACATGGCTATGACGGCCATGTGCAGTCGCTCATCCTGGCCAGTTCGCTGCTGATCATCGGTTTCCACACCATCCTGATCGCCTTCGTGGCCGACCTGCTGGCAGCCAACCGCAAGCTGCTCGAGGAGGTGCGGACACTGACCCTGGAAAACCGCGACCGCCAGGGCCGTGACGCGCGCTGATCGGCGGCATTTTCCACATCGCCCTGTCGGCCCAGTGACTTCCGCCGCATCACCGAACCGCGTCGCCTGGATCGACGCCGCCAAGGGTCTGGGCATCATCCTCATCGTGCTCGGACACCTGGCCTCGGTGGAAGCGCCTTCGGCCTTCTATGTCTACATCTACGCGTTCCACGTCCCGCTGTTTTTCTTCATCTCGGGACTGACACTCAAGCCGGGAAGCAAGCCGTTCGGGTCGATGCTCGGCGACAAGGCACGCACGCTGCTGGTGCCCTATTTCTGCTATGCCCTGCTGGGCTACGCCTTCTACCTGGCCGGCTACGCCGCGGCCAGGGCGGCCGGACTGAGCATCGAGCAGTTCGGCTACGGCCCCTGGCGCCCGTTGCGGGGCGTGCTCTATGGCACCCTGGGCGAGGGGCGCCTGGTCAACACCCCGATGTGGTTCGTGGTGGCCCTGTTCTGCACCTTCGCGATCGGCTGGCTCATCAACACCGCCGTGCGGCCGGTGGCGCTGCGCTGGGTGCTGGTGCTGGCCCTGGCCGCGGCCGGCATCCAGGCCAGCCGCCACGTCACCCTGCCCTGGAGCCTGTCGTCCGCGCTGGTGGGCCTGGTGTTCTTCCAGGCCGGGCACACCCACGCGCGGCGCGGACGCTGGCCCGTGACGGCCGGCCGAGCGGCACTGCTGTGCGTGCCCCTGCTGGCGCTGACGCTGGCCTCGGGCCTGAACGGCTTCGTCACCCTGGCCGACATGGTGCTGGGGCATCCCCTGCTCTACCTGGTGTTCGCCTTCGCCGGCACCTACGCCACCGTGCTGCTGGTTCAGGCGCTGGGCCCCGGGGCCGACTGGCTGGCCTGGCTGGGCCAGCGCAGCATGGCGATCATGGTGATCCACATGCTGATCATCCGCGTGGTCAAGGTGGGGCTGTCGGCTGTCATGCACCTGCCGATCGGCCAGTTGGAGACACAGGCGCTGCCGGTTGCGCTGACCGGCGTGGTCACCGCCATCCTGCTGGTGCCCAGCGTGGCCATCATGGAGCGCTTTCTGCCCTGGACCCTGGGCAAGAAGCGGCGGGTGACCGCATGATCGGCGTCACCGGCGCCTCCGGCTTCGTGGGCCGCGCGCTGTGCGCCCACCTGGCATCACAGGGACAGCCCGTGCGGCGCCTGCTGCGCCAGGCCGCGAGCGATGCCGCGCCCGGTGACCGCATCGTCGGCAACATCGGGCCCGACACCGACTGGCGCGGTGCGCTGGATGGCCTGGCCTGCGTGGTGCATTGCGCCGCCCATGTGCACCGCATGGGCGCGGGAGGGTCCGGCGACGACCTGGCCGCCTACCGCCGCGTCAACACGCAAGGTACCCGGCACCTGGCACAGGCGGCCGCGCGGGCCGGTGTGCGCCGCTTCGTGTTCGTCAGCTCGGTCAAGGTGCTGGGCGAGGCCACGCCACCCGGCCAGCCGTTCCGGCATGACAGCCCGCCCTGCCCGCAAGACCCCTACGGGCAATCCAAGTGGGAAGCCGAGCAGGCACTGTGGCCGCTGGCGCGCGAGACAGGCATCGAAGTGGTGGTGATCCGCCCCCCCCTGGTGTATGGCCCTGGCGTGGGCGCCAACTTCCAGCGTCTGATTCGCTGGGTCGCCTCCGGGATACCCCTGCCCCTGAAGTCGGTGCGCAACCGCCGATCGCTGGTATCGATCGACAATCTGATCGACCTCATCGCCCTGTGCACCCATCACCCCGACGCCGCCGGCCAGACCTTGCTGGTGTCCGATGGACACGATCTGTCCACCCCGGCGCTGATCGCGGGCCTGGGGCAGGCGATGGGAACACACCCCAGGCTGTGGCCGGTGCCGGTGGCCTGCCTGCTGCTGGCCGCTCGCCTGGCGGGCAAAGGCGACACGGTGGCGCGCCTGGTGCAGTCGCTGCAGGTCGACATCGCCCACACCCGCGCGCAGTTGGGCTGGGTGCCGCCGTTCACGGTCGAACAGGGCCTGGCGCGGGCCGTGACCGGACAAGCAGGCCATGATGGAAGGGCGGCGCCATGAAACGGCTGTTCGACGTCATCGTGTCGCTGGCCGCCGCGCTGGTGCTGCTGCTGCCGATCCTGGTGATCGCGTTGCTCGTGCGACTGACCTCGCCCGGTCCGGCACTTTACTGGAGCGACCGCGTCGGCCGGTACAATCGGATCTTCCGGATGCCGAAATTTCGCAGCATGCGCATCGACGCCCCCACCGTGGCCACCCACCTGATGACCGATCCGAGCGTGTACCTCACGCCCATCGGGTCGTTCCTGCGCAAGACCAGCCTCGATGAGCTGCCGCAGCTGTGGAGCATTCTCAAGGGCGACATGAGCATCGTCGGCCCGCGCCCGGCGTTGTACAACCAGGACGACCTCATCGCCCTGCGCACGCAGCACGGTGTCGATGCCCTGGTACCCGGGTTGACCGGCTGGGCCCAGATCAACGGACGTGACGAGCTGCCCATCCCGGAAAAAGTGAAACTGGACGTCGAATACCTGCAGCGGCGCAGTTTCTGGTTCGACCTGCAGATCATCGCCCGCACCGCCTGGAATGTGGTCCGGCGCGAAGGCGTTTCCCACTGACCGACGACACCCCCCTTCCAGAACCCGCATGCTGTCCAGACTGGCTGCTCCCATCCTCGGCATCCCCCGCCCGGCCAAGCGGGTGATCGTGCTGGCCGTGGACGCCTCGCTGTGCGTGCTGACGGTATGGCTGGCGTACTACCTGCGCCTGGGCGAGTGGGTGAAGATCTCGGGCGAAGGCTTCTGGCAGCCCCAGTGGGCCGTGGCCGGTTCGCTGGCGCTGGCCCTGCCGATCTTCATCGTCAACGGTTTTTACCGCGCCATCTTCCGCTACTCGGGCCTCGCGGCCCTGATGACCATCATCAAGGCCGTTGCCGTGTACGGCCTGCTGTATGCGTCGATTTTCACGGCCGTGGGCCTGGAGGGCGTCCCCCGGACCATCGGCCTGATCCAGCCGATGCTGCTGCTGCTGACGGTGGGCGCCTCGCGCATGCTGGCCCGCTTCTGGCTGGGTGGCGTCTACCAGAACCAGTTGCGCATGGCCACGCTGCCCCGGGTCCTGATCTACGGTGCCGGCAATGCCGGCCGGCAACTGGCCGCGGCCATGGCCAACAGCCATGAGATGCGTGTGGTCGGCTTCATGGACGACGACGACCGCCTGCACGGACACGTGCTCAACGGGCTGCCGATCTACAGCCCGGCCGACCTGCCCTCGCTGGTCAGCTCACTGCACATCGCCACGGTATTGCTGGCCATTCCATCGGCCAGCCGGTACCGGCGCAACGAAATGATCCAGCAGATGCGCCGTGCCCACGTCGAGGTGCGGACCTTGCCCAGCGTCAGCGAGCTGGCCCAGGGCACGGTCAGCACATCGGATCTGCGTGAACTGGACATCGACGACCTGCTCGGACGCGAGCCGGTCAACCCGAACCTGCTGCTGCTGGGCAAGGCCATCCACGGCAAGGTGGTGCTGGTCACCGGTGCCGGTGGTTCCATCGGCAGCGAGCTGTGCCGCCAGATTCTGGCCGTCGGGCCGGTGGAACTGGTGCTGGTCGAGCAGAGCGAGTTTGCCCTGTACGAAATTCATCAGGAGCTGCTGGGCAGGGTCGGCGAAGCACCCGTGATCCTGCACCCGGTGCTGGCCTCGGTACGGGACAGGCATCTGATGCAGGACATCATGCGCCGCTACCGGCCCGACACGGTTTACCACGCGGCCGCCTACAAGCATGTGCCGCTGGTCGAGCACAACCCGGTGGAGGGTATCCGCAACAACACCCTGGGCACCCTGGTGGCCGCCGAGGCGGCCGCCGCGGCGGGCGTGGCCGATTTCGTGCTCATCAGCACCGACAAGGCCGTGCGCCCCACCAACATCATGGGCGCCAGCAAGCGGCTGGCCGAGATGACACTGCAGGCCCTGTCGGCCGCCGGGTCACAGACCCGCTACTCGATGGTGCGCTTCGGCAATGTGCTGGGTTCCTCGGGTTCGGTGGTGCCCAAGTTCCGGCGCCAGATCCAGGACGGCGGCCCGATCACCCTGACGCACCCCGAGATCACACGCTACTTCATGACCATCCCCGAGGCGGCCCAATTGGTGATCCAGGCGGGCGCCATGGCCAAGGGCGGTGACGTGTTCGTGCTGGACATGGGCTCGCCGGTCAAGATCCGCGACCTGGCCGTGCAGATGATCGAGCTGTCCGGGCTGTGCCTCAAGAGCCCCGCCAACCCGGACGGCGACATCGAAATCCGGATCACCGGTCTGCGTCCGGGCGAGAAACTTTACGAAGAACTGCTCATCGGCAACAATCCCAGCCCCACCTCGCATCCGCGCATCATGAAGGCGCATGAGGAGTTCCTGCCGTGGCCCCAGTTGCGTGCCCGGCTGGATGCGCTGGAAACCGCGCTGGACGCCACCGACCTGGACGCTGTGGAGGCCCTGCTGACCGACCTGGTGGCCGGCTTCCGCTGCGAGTCCGACACCCCTGGCTGGAACGGCACCGCCACGGCGCTGGCCGCCAATCACGCTTGAAACACATGACCCGCCAGACCTCCCCCTCCCACCGCATCGGCCTCGTTGGCACCGGTTTCATCGCCAGCGGTTTTGCCCGCCTGCTCGTCAACCACCACCCGGACCTGCAACTGAGTGCGGTGCTGACCCGGCGCCCCCTGAACAGCACCAGCGGATTTCCGTTTCCCGAGCGCCTGACGCAGTCGGTGCAGGAGCTGCTGGACAAGGCCGACCTCATCGTCGAGTGCAGCGGCGACGTGCTGCACGCCACCGATGTCATCGACCAGGCACTCAAGGCGGGCAAGCCGGTCGTGACGATGAACTCGGAGTTCCACATCACCACGGGCTCGTACTTCGCCGGCCGGGGTCTGCTGACGGAAGCCGAGGGCGACCAACCCGGCTCCATCGCGGCACTGCGCGAGGAAGCCATCATGATGGGCTTCAAGCCCATCGTGTATGGCAACATGAAGGGTTTCCTCAACCACCATCCGACCCCGGAAGAGATGGCCTACTGGGCTTCCAAGCAGGGCATCAGCGTCGAGCAGACCACCTCGTTCACCGACGGCACCAAGATCCAGATCGAGCAGGCGCTGGTGGCCAACGCCTTCGGCGCCACCATTGCCCAGCAAGGCATGCTCGGCCCCCAAACGACCGACGTGTCCAAGGCAGCGATCGAGCTGGCACGGCGCGCCGCCGAGTCGGGCCAGGTGCTCTCCGACTATGTGCTGGCACCGGGCAACGCCGGTGTGTTCGTGGTCGGCACGCACGACGAGTCGGAATGGCGTGCCCTGAACTACCTCAAGCTCGGTGACGGGCCCTACTACGTGCTGGTACGTCCGTTCCACCTGTGCCAGTACGAGATCATCAAGACCGTGCGCCGCGTGCTCAACGGTGGCGGCATCCTGTTCAACAACTCGTCTGCGCCCACCGTCTCCATCGTGGCCATCGCCAAGGTGCCGCTCAAGGCCGGCACCCGCATCGACCGTGCCATCGGAGGCTTCCAGTTGCGTGGCGAGGCCGCGCGCATTGCCGATGCCCCCAACCACGTGCCCATGGGGCTGGTGCAGAACGCGGTGATCCGTCGCGACATCGAGCCGGGCCAGGTGCTGAGCTTCGACGACGTCGATCTGCCCGATACCCTGGCGCTGCACATCGCCCGGGAACTGTACGCCTGACACGGGGTCTGACCTGCCGCAGCCCCCGCAATGACCACACCCGCTTCCGTCACCCACAACACCCACTACCGACCCGATATCGATGGCATGCGCGCCATTGCCGTGGGCGCGGTGGTGGTGCACCACGCCTTTCCCTCCTGGTTCGAGGGGGGCTTTGTCGGTGTCGATGTCTTCTTCGTCCTGTCGGGCTACCTCATCAGCTCGATCATCCTGGCGCAGTTGCGCAAGGGCAAATTCAGCTTCATCGATTTCTACGCTCGGCGGGTCAAGCGCATCTTTCCGGCCCTGCTGCTGATGCTGGTGGCCACCTTCGTGCTGGGCTGGTTCTGGCTGAATCCACCCGACTACCGCGCCCTGGGCAAGCACCTGCTGGCCGGCAGCGCCTTCCTGTCGAACTTCGCGTTCTGGCAGGAGGCAGGGTACTTCGATACCGCATCGACCACCAAACCGCTGCTGCACCTGTGGTCACTGGCCATCGAGGAGCAGTTCTATGTGTTCTGGCCGCTGGCCCTGTTTCTGGTCCACCGCTGGAAGATCAATCCGCTGCGATTCATCTTCGCCGTGCTGCTGCTGTCGTTCGCGGTCAACATGGCCACGGTCAAGGGCAATCCCACCGCCGCGTTCTACAACCCCTTGTCGCGTTTCTGGGAACTGATGGTCGGCGCCATGCTGGCGGCGATGCACACCCACCAGATTGGCTGGAAAGGCCTGCTGCGGCTGCCTGAGCCAGGCGCCCCGCAGGCAAGGGGATCGGCGCTGCGCGCCAACCTGCTGTCGTTCACCGGCATGGCGCTGCTGCTGATCGTGTTCGCCCGCATCACCCCCGAAAGCCGCTTCCCGGGTGCCTGGGCGCTGCTGCCGACGGTGGGCACCGTGCTGCTGCTGGCCGCAGGTCCGCAGGCCTGGCTCAACCGCCACATCCTGGCCAGCAAGCCCTTCGTCTGGATTGGACTCATCAGCTACCCGCTGTACCTCTGGCACTGGCCGTTCCTGGCCTATGCGAACATCCAGGCCACCGACGGCTCCCCTGCCTGGCAGACGCAACTGGGCTGGGCGGCGCTGGCCGTGGTGCTGGCCTGGCTGACCTACGTGCTGGTCGAGATCCCGATCCGCTTCGGCCGCTTCAACCGGCGCGCCACCACCGTGGCGCTGTGCCTGGGCATGGTGACCACCGCCGCCATGGGCGCGCTCACCCACCACAAGGACGGTTTCGACCACCGTTTCCCCGAGGTGGTGCGCGACATGATGAGCCGCGGCGGGCGCCAGGCGGTGACCGAAGGCTGGCGCGAGGGCGACTGCATTCTCGATTTCAAGATGCCGGCCTCGCAGTACAAACCGTTCTGCGTCGAGAACAAGCGCCCGCTGGTGTTCCTCTGGGGCGATTCGCACGTCTCTTCGCTGTACCCGGGTTTCAAGGCACTGCAGGACTCAGGCAAGTACAGCTTCGGGCTGGGCGAACGCGGTGGTGCCATCTGCCCACCGATCCTGGGCTTTGAGCCGCGGCCGCTGTGCAAGAGCCTGAACGACTCGAGCATCCAGGCCATTCGCGACGCCAAACCCGATGTGGTCATCCTCTACGCCTGGTGGCACAACCCGCGTTACAAGCTGGACAACCTGGCCGCCACGGTGCAGGAGATCAAGAAGGCTGGCGTGCCGCGCATCATCATGCTCGGCGCCGTGCCCTACTGGCAAAAGGCGTTGCCGCAGATCCTGCTGGATGAATGGAAAAAGGGGCCGGTCACCCAGCCCCCGCCCCTGCGACTGAAGGCTGGCCAGGGGCTGGACCCGGCCCTGCAGGGCGCCACCGACCAGATGCGCCAGCGCGCCCAGGCCATGGGCATCGAGTTCATCTCGGGGATGGACTATTTCTGCAACGCCGATGGCTGCCTGACGCGGCTCGACGAGAAGGCCAGGCAGCCACTGAGCTACGACTACGGGCACCTGTCAGTGGGCGCGGCCACCTGGTACATCGACCAGATCGCCCCGCTGATTTTCAAGGGCCAGTAGCTCAGCGCCCGGAACGGCGGCCGCCCTGCCCTTGGGGCCGGCCGGCAAACCCCTGGTGGCTGGCCCGGCCGTCGCGCGGGCCGGACCGACGGCCGGCGCCGGCCTGATCGGCATAGCCGCGCTCGCGCTGCTCGAACGGCCTGTGTTCGAACGTGCGCTCCCGATGCTCGAACGAGCGCTCGCCACCGCGGCCGGGCGCCTTGTCCGCCCTGCCGAAGCTGCCAAAACCCTGGCCGGGGCGAGCGCCATCCGGGCGACCCTGACCGCCGCGGCCCGGCCCACCGGAACGGCCGAAACCGCCACGACCACCAGGCCCGCCGGAGCGACCGCCGCGGCCGAAGCCCTCAGGCTGGGGCGGACGCATGCGCGGCTCCAGGCCCGGGATCACTTCGGCCTTGAAGCGCTGGCGGGTGAACTCCTCGATGTCGCCGATGCGGCGGCGGTCACGGAATTCGGCCAGCGTCACGGCAATGCCGTCGCGGCCGGCACGGCCGGTGCGGCCGATGCGGTGGGTGTAGTCCTCGGCCTTCATCGGCAGACCGAAGTTGAACACGTGCGTGATGGTCGGCACATCGATGCCGCGCGCGGCCACGTCAGTGGCCACGAGGATCTGCACCTGACCATTGCGCAAGGCCATCAGGCGGCGGTTGCGCATGCCCTGGCTCAGGGCACCATGCAGGGCCACGGCAGCGAAGCCGGCCTGTTGCAACTCTTCGGCCAGGCCGTCGCACTCGATCTGCGTGCTGCAGAACACCACGGCCTGGTTGATGGACGCGTCGCGCAGCCAATGGTCGAGCAACTGGCGCTTGTGGGCCGCGTGATCGGCCCAGAACAACACCTGCTTGATGTTGGCGTGCTGCTCCTGCGGGCTGTCGATCTGCACCTTCTGCACGTGCTTGCCGCCCTCGTGCATGACGCGCATGGCCAGTTGCTGGATGCGCGGCGCGAAGGTGGCCGAGAACATCATGGTCTGGCGGCGCTGCGCCGTCAGTGCGTTGATCTCCGCCAGATCGTCGGCGAAACCCAGATCCAGCATGCGGTCGGCCTCGTCCACGACGAGGAACTGCACCTGGTCAAGCTTGAGCTGCATCGATCGCTGCAGGTCGAGCAGGCGACCCGGCGTGGCCACCACCAGATCGGCGTTTTGCAGACGCGCAATCTGCACCTGGTAGGGCATGCCGCCCACCACGCTGGCGATGCGCAGGCCGCGGCAGTGGCGCACCAGGTCGATGGCATCGTGCGCCACCTGCTGGGCCAGCTCGCGCGTCGGACACAGCACCAGGGCGCCCGGCGTGGCAGGCTTGAAGTGGCGCGCCAGCGTCGGGTTCTTGCGTTTGGGTGCCTTGGGCGGTGCTTCGCCACGGGCCAGCGCCTCGGCCGCCAGGCGTTCGCGTTCGGCACGCTCCTGCGCCACGCGCTCGACCTGCTGCGCCAGCAGCGTGTGCAGCACCGGCAGCAGGAAGGCCGCCGTCTTGCCACTGCCCGTCTGGCTGGAAACCATCAGGTCGGCATAACGCCCCTGTTCGCCGGCCGCATCGGCGGCCTTGGGAATGACCAGGCGCTGCACCTGGGTCGGTTCGACATAGCCCAGATCGGCCACAGCGGCGACGAGCTCGGGCGCCAGACCCAGCGCCTCGAAGGCGTTGGGTGCGACGACCGTGCTGGACGTGGAAATGGTGTCGGCGGACGCGTTGATCGCGTCGCGGTCTTCAAAAGAATCGCTCATGTGAGTCCTTGCGCGGAAAAAATGCGCAAACGACCGAAGCAGGAGCAAGGAGTGGCCGCCGGCAGAAAGCCGGGGTTACCCGTCGCGCAAGATCCGTTCGTGGTTACAGAACATCAACCATCAAACGGTCAGCGCACAATCATTCGGGTGCGAAGGGCTCCGAGGACCGAGCCGGCGCCAGGCGCGCTGTGTCGGGGTGTTTCAGGGAGCCTGCTGTGTGAGGCAGATGCAAGAAAGCTGTGCCCTTCATGAGCACAGCCTTCTATTGTCGCACACATTGGGGAAAACCCCAAACACCAGGACCATCGCCCGGAGAATCAGCGCAGCACGGCGGCCACGATGTGGTACAGGATGGCGGCCAGCACCGCCGTGGCAGGGACCGTCACGATCCAGGCGGCGACGATGCGCAGCACCACCGAGCGCTTGACGATTTCCTTCTTGTACGCCTTCTTGAAAGCCTTTTGCTCGCGCTTGTCGAACAGGGCGCCGTTGGCCATTTCGCGCGCCTTGGCACGCTTTTTCATGTCGGCGAGCATGCGCTTCTTTTCCCGGACTTCGGCCGCCTCGAAACGCGCCAGGTAGGCCTCGACCTCGGCGCGGTCCTCGCCCTGGTGTCCGGCCCGGACCACCGCTTCCATCTTGGCGTAGTTGACCTTGAGCAGTTCGCGCAGGAAACCGACGCCAAAGACCGCACCGATGGAAATGTGGGTGGTCGAGACGGGCATGCCCAGCTGGGACGCCACGATCACGGTCACGGTAGCGGCCATGGCAATCGAATACGCCCGCATGTTGTCCAGTTCGGTGATCTCCTTGCCGACAGTACGGATGAGCTTGGCGCCATACAGCGACAGTCCCACCGCCAGGCCAATGGCACCCAGCACCATGACCCACAGGGGCGTGGCCGCGCTGGTGGCTACCGCACCGGTTTTCACCGCCTCGTAGATGGCCGCCAGCGGCCCGATGGCGTTGGCGACGTCGTTGGCGCCGTGGGCAAAGCTCAGCAACGCGGCCGAACAGATCAGGGGCCAGACGAACAGGCCATTGACTCCCGCCTTGGAGTTGCCCAGGCGGCGTGCGCGGGCCGCCAGCGGCTGGCGCACCAGCGCCCAGACCACCGCGGCCAGAACGGCGCCGGCCAGCACCGCCGTCCCGAACCCCACCTTGACCAGCTGGCCCAGGCCCTTGAGCAGCATGTAGGTACTGAAGGCCCAGACCATGGCCGCAATCAGCCAGGGCACCACCTGGGTGGCCGCCTCGGTCATGTCGGTGCGATAAGTGATGCTGCGCTTGATCAGGTACAGGAAGCCCGCCGCCATCAGGCCCCCGGACAGGGGTGAAATCACCCAGCTGAGCACGATGTTGCCGATGGTCTCCCAGTTGACCAGCCCCCAGCCACCGGCGGCAATGCCGGCCCCCATCACCGCGCCGATGATGGAGTGCGTGGTGGAGACGGGTGCGCCGATGGCCGTGGCCAGGTGCAGCCACAGGGCGCCCGCCAGCAGGGCCGAGAACATCAGCCACGCAAAAGGGGCCGGATCGGGAATCTGCTCGAGATCGATGATGGCACCCTTGATGGTGCCCACCACTTCCCCGCCGGCCACGATGGCACCCATGGCCTCGAACACGGCCGCCATCAAGATGGCCCAGCCCATGGACAGGGCGCCGGAGCCCACCGCGGGCCCCATGTTGTTGGCCACGTCGTTGGCGCCGATGTTCATGGCCATGTAGCCACCCACCACCGCGGCGATGATCAGCAGCCAGACGGCCGAGCCGGACAGGCCGGCCACATCGGCGCCCGTCAGCGAGGCATACAGCCCCACCACCAGCAAAAAGGCAACCGAGGCACTCAGTTGCAGCACATCCTGGTACCGGGCTATGAATCCGGACTTCTGTTTCTTGCTCATGACATCTTTCTGCCGAGGCCGCGATTTTGACATGGGCAGTTGGGCGAACCGCCGCCAGCGCAGGCCGGTGCGGGGGTCAGCGCAGGAAGTGCGTGCGGTAGTGCATCAGCTCGTCAATGGACTCGTGCACATCGGCCAGCGCGGTGTGGCGCTGCTGTTTCTTGAAGCCCTCGTACACCTCCGGGCGCCAGCGGCGGGCCAGTTCCTTGAGGGTGCTCACATCGACGTTGCGGTAATGGAACCAGGCCTCCAGACGCGGCATGTACTTGACCAGGAAGCGCCGGTCCTGCCCGATGGAATTGCCGCACATGGGCGTGGTCTTCTTCGGCACATACCGGCCGATGAACTCGAGCAGGATGGCCTCGGCCTGGGCTTCATCCATCGTGCTGGCCTTGACCTTGTCGATCAGCCCGCTGCGACCATGCGTGCCCTTGTTCCAGGCGTCCATGCCGTCTAGCACGGCCTGGCTTTGGTGGATGACCAGCACGGGCCCTTCGATGCGCGGCTCAAGCTGCGGCCCGGTGACCACCACGGCGATCTCGAGCAGGCGCTCCTTCTCGGGATCCAGTCCGCTCATCTCGCAATCGAGCCAGACCAGGTTCTGGTCGCTGCGGGCCAGGGTCGTGGATGCCGGTGCCGCGGGCACGGTGGCGGGACCGGTCCGTCCGGTGTTCTCTGCAGTGTTGCTCATTGTCCGATTGTCGCCGAACGGATACCCGCCGTCCGGCACACCGGCACCGGCTCCGATAGACTTCCGGGATGGCCTCCCCCTCCATGACCTTGTCGATCGCGTTTGCTGTCCTGCTGCTGGCCGGCCTGGTGGTGCGCCTGTGGCTGGCCAACCGCCAGGCACGCCATGTCTGGCGCCACCGCGAACAGGTCCCGGCCGCCTTTGCCGGGACGGTGTCTGCCGAGGCGCACCGCAAGGCAGCCGGCTACACCATCGCCAGGCTGCGCCTGGGGATCGTGGAAGCGGCCGTGGACACAGCCGTGCTGCTGGGCTGGACACTGCTGGGCGGTCTCGACGCACTCAACCAGGCCTTGCTCGCCTGGCTCGGCCCGGGCATGACCCAGCAACTGGCCCTGCTGGGGGCCTTTGCGCTGATCGGTGCGGTGCCGAGCCTGCTGCTGGGCTGGTGGAGCACCTTTCGCATCGAGGCCCGGTTCGGCTTCAACCGCATGAGCATGCGGCTGTGGCTGGCCGATCTGCTCAAGGGCACGGCCGTCGCCACCGTGGTCGGCCTGCCGATTGCCGCGCTGGTCCTCTGGCTGATGGGTTCGGCCGGTCCGTGGTGGTGGCTGTGGGCCTGGGGTGCCTGGATGGGCTTCAACCTGTTGCTGCTGGTGCTCTACCCCACCTTCATCGCACCGCTGTTCAACAAGTTCGAGCCACTGACCGACGAAACCGTGAAGGCGCGCGTCCAGGCGCTGATGCAGCGCTGCGGTTTTGCTGCCAAGGGCCTGTTCGTGATGGACGGCAGCCGCCGCAGCGCACACGCCAACGCCTATTTCACCGGGTTCGGCGCCGCCAAGCGCGTCGTCTTCTTCGATACCCTGCTGCGCCAGCTCGAGCCGGGCGAGATCGATGCCGTGCTGGCGCATGAGCTGGGCCACTTCAAGCGCAGGCACATTCTCCAGCGCCTGGTGCTGATGTTCGCCCTGAGCCTGGCCGGTTTTGCCCTGCTGGGCTGGCTCTCGGGCCAGTCCTGGTTCTTCACCGGTCTGGGAGCGACGCCCTCGCTGGCGGCATCCAACGACGCGCTGGCGCTGATCCTGTTTCTGCTGCTCGCACCCGTGGCCACCTTCTTTCTCTCGCCGCTGCTGGCGCAACTGTCGCGCCGGCACGAATTCGAGGCCGATGCCTACGCCAGCGGGCAGGCCAACGGGCACGAGCTGGCCAGTGCCCTGCTCAAGCTGTACCAGGACAACGCCAGCACGCTCACACCCGATCCGCTGTACGCGCGCTTCTACTACTCGCACCCGCCGGCCAGCGAGCGGCTGGCCCGGCTGCTGCCTTCCCCGGGCACCGCGTGAGCCGCCGACGTCACCCAACCCCGGGCCCTGCCCCCGCCCATGCCCTGCGCCTGGGGCGTGTGGTGGCAGCGCACGGGCGCCACTGTCTGGTCGAAGACCCGGACAATGGCGAGCAGATGCGCTGCCACCCGCGCGGCAAGCGCAACGAGGTCGTCGTGGGCGACCTGGTGCGTTGGGCCCCCACGGGCGACGAAGGCATCATCGAGGCCGTCGAACCGCGCCGCAACCTGCTGCACCGCCAGGACGAGTGGCGCACCAAATCGTTTGCGGCCAACATCGATCTGGTGCTGGTGCTGCTCGCGGCCGACCCGGAGTTTTCCGAGAGCCAGCTCGCACGTGCGCTGATCGCCGCCGAAGCGGCCGGTATTGACGTGCTGATCGCGCTGAACAAGCGTGACGTGCAGCCAGCCTTCGACCGTGCCTGGGCGCGCCTGGCGCCCTACCGCCGCATGGGTTACGACGTGCTGCCCCTGTGCCTGCGCTCGGCCGGCACCGATGCCGGAGAAGCGGACCTGCGCGCCCGCCTGAAGGACCGCGCCACGCTGGTGCTGGGCCCCTCGGGGGTCGGCAAAAGCACGCTCGTCAACCGACTGATTCCCAAGGCACAGGCCGAGACGGGCGAGATTTCGCGGGCACTGAATTCCGGGCGCCATACGACCACGTCAACGACCTGGTACTGGACCGATGAAGCCCGCCACACGGCGCTGATCGACTCACCCGGTTTCCAGGAGTTCGGCCTGGCCCATATCGGGCCCGAGCGCCTGGTACATCTGATGCCCGATCTGCGAGAACATCTCGGGGGCTGCCGCTTCTACAACTGCACCCACCGGCAGGAACCGGGTTGCTCGGTCCGTGCGGCGGTGCAGGACGATACTCACCCGGAAGCGCCCATCAGCGCCAGCCGCTACCGGCTGTACGGCGACATCTTCGAGCAGTTGAGCCGCCAGCGCACCTACTGATTTCAGGGCCAGACGCGCCAGCCCGCCAGGGTGGCCAGCAGCAGGAACAGCATCCACAGCACCACGCTGCGCCAGACCAGACCCACCGCACTGGCCAGATGGCCGATCTGCGGCTCGGCACGCCCGTTGCCGGTATCCGGTTCACCGGCCTGCGCGGCGCGCAGGCGCACATTGATGGCGCCGGAGGTGGCCGCCAGCACGATGCCATCGCCGGCCGGCCCATGCCGGCCCGCATCACTGCGCCAGCTCGCCACGGCCTCCTCGAAGTTGCCCACGATGGCGAACGCCAGCGCGGTCATGCGCGCCGGCACATAGTCCACCACCCGCCAGGCCTGGTCGGCGACACGGGCCAGCACACTGTGGGCATGTCCGCCTTCGCTGCGCTTCCAGCGCCCGAGCACGTAGTCGGCCATGCGGTAGGCCACAGCGCCGGCCGGGCCCAGCCCGAGGAACCAGCAGACGAAGAAAGCCAGCAGCACGCCGAACACATGCCGGTGCGCCGACAACACGCTGTGCTCGATCACATGGCGCAGCAGTTCGGTGCGCGGCAGTGTCGCGACATCCGCGCGCAACCACCGGGCCAGATGCTGCCGCGCCGCCACCTCGTCGCCGGTTTCCATGGCATGACGGATGGCGGTGAAATGGTGGCTGAACTGGCGGAACCCCAGGGTCAGGTAGAGCACGAGCACCAGCCATGCCAGGGCCAGCAGCACACTCAAGTGGGCCAGCCAGGCATGCACGATGGCCGCCACCAGGGCCGGCAGCACCACCGCGAGGATCCAGGCCACCCAGGCCGGCGCCACTTCGCCGGTGTCCAGGTGGCGCCCGGCCGAGCGCGCCCACGATCGCAGCAGGGCATGCACCGGGTTGTCGTAGCCCACCGGCCGCACCTGTTCCAGCAGCAAGGCCATCAAGACGGCAAAAAAGCTCATGGGCCGATGATAGCGGTCCGGGGCATCAGGCCGACAGGAACCGGTACAGGTTGCGCAGCATCCCTGCGGTCGCACCCCAGATGAAACGCTCGACCTGACCATCGGCGTACGGCATCGAATACCAGCGGCGCTCGCGACCATCCAGGGCCAGGGCATGAAGCCGGTGGTGGACCGGGTTCATCAGGTAGTCCAGCGGCACCTCGAAGACGTCGGCCACCTCGAACGGATTGGGGTTCAGCACAAAACCGGGCTGGACCAGGGCCACCACCGGGGTCACATGAAACGCCGTGCTGGTCACGTACTCCGGCAAGGTGCCAATGACCTCGACCAGCGACGGATCCAGTCCGATCTCCTCCTGCGCTTCGCGCAGCGCCGCATGGACGACGCCGCTATCTTCGGGGTCGACACGGCCACCCGGCAGTGCCACCTGCCCGGAATGGGTGGACAGGTGGTCGGTGCGCTGCGTGAGGATGAGCGAGGGCCGCTCGCGCATGACCAGGGGCATGAGCACCGCCGCCTGCGCGGGTTCTCGCTCGAACAGGCGCGGCTCGCTGCGCAGCTCGGGCACCCACGGCGGCGGCTCGGCAAAGCGCTGACGCAAGGCCGGCGCGGTCAAGCGCTGCGAGGCCACGGCCTGGAGCGGCGGCGCCTCGCCACCGGGCGGCACCAGTGGCACGAGGCGGGGATCGAAACGGGGCAACACACGGCTCATGGCCGCAAGCATACAGGGGACGCAAAAAAGCCGCTCCGAAGAGCGGCTTTTCCGAACAGGCCGGCGGATCGGACGCCCGGCCCTTGGCGAATGCCGTGCGCTTACGCGCCCAGCTTTTCCTTGATGCGGGCCGACTTGCCGCTGCGCTCGCGCAGGTAGTACAGCTTGGCCCGGCGCACGTCACCGCGGCGCTTGACTTCGATCTTGGCGATCAGGGGGCTGTACAGCGGGAAGGTACGCTCGACGCCTTCGCCATTGGAGATCTTGCGGACGATGAAGCTGGAGTTCAGACCACGGTTGCGGCGGGCGATCACCACGCCTTCGTAGGCCTGCACGCGCTTGCGGGTGCCTTCGATCACGTTCACGCTGACGATCACGGTGTCGCCGGGAGCGAATTCGGGGATGCTCTTGTTCAGGCGGGTGATTTCTTCCTGTTCAAGCGTCTGGATGAGGTTCATGGTTTCCTTCATACCGATCATGGCCGCGCTGCCCAACATTGGGTTGATAAAGGCCGCGACTCCTTGAGCGTTCCCCGGGAATTTCCGGGAATTCTTCGGTCGCAGCGGCCGGCCAGAGGATCGAAAAGCCTTGGATTATAGCAATTTCTGCTTGCGCAGATAAGCCTTGTCGGCCGCGTCGAGCCGCTGCCCGTCCAGGGCCCGCTGCAGCAGGTCGGGCCGCAGCCGGGCGGTGAGGGCCAGGCTCTGCTCGCGGCGGTAGCGCCCGATGAGGGCATGGTGGCCGCCCAGCAGGACCTCGGGCACTGCCATGGGCCCGGCCGGCCCCTGCCAGACCTCGGGGCGGGTGTGGTGCGGGCTGTCGAGCAGACCGTCCAGCGCGGGATTGAAGCTGTCCTGCTGGTGGCTGCCTTCGTCGCCCAACACCCCCGGCATCAGACGCGCGACCGCATCGAGCATGGCCATGGCGGCAATCTCGCCACCCGAGAGCACGAAGTCACCCAGACTGATCTGCCGGTCGATGCAGGCGTCGATGAAGCGCTGGTCGATGCCTTCGTAGCGGCCGCAGAACAGCACGGCCCCCGCGCTCGCACACCAGCCTTCGACCGCAGCATGATCAAGGCGTTCGCCAATGGGGGAGAACAGCACCGCCGGCGCCAGCTGCCCTTCGGGCTCTGCGCGCTCGGCACGGATCGCCTGCAGACAGCGCCACAGGGGTTCAGCCATCATGACCATGCCCGGACCACCGCCGAAGGGTCGATCGTCGACGCGGCGGTAGTTGCCCTCGGCCCAGTCGCGCGGATTCCACAGGCGCACGTCAACCTGGCCGCCTTCGAACGCGCGGCGGTTGATGCCGCACCTCAGAAAGGGCTCGAACAGCTCGGGAAACAGGGTGACGACGTCAAAGCGCATGGGGGTATTGTCACACCCCATGACCGGTCGGGCACCGCGGTGGCCAGCAGAGCGCCGGCTCAGTAGTCTTTGTGCCAGTCGGCCGTGATCCGGCGGCCCGCCAGATCGACCTCGTCGATGTACGCATCCACGAAGGGGATCATCCGCTCGGCCTTGCGCTCGCGCCCGTCCACGGTTTCGGTGTAGCCGAGCACGAGCACGGCGTGCGGCCCGGTGGGCATGAGGTCCTGCACCACGCCCAGGTGCTCGCCCTCGCGGTTGAGCACGGACAGGCCGATGAGATCCACCCAGTAGTACTCGCCCTCCTGTACCGGTGGAAAGGCGCTGCGCGGCACGTGGATGCGGGCCCCCTTGAGCGCTTCGGCGCCGCTGCGATCGGCAATGCCGTCCAGACGGACCACCACGCCATCGGCATGTGCCTTGACCTCCGCCACGCGGACGCGCACCGGTTTGTCAAACGCCGAAAAACCCTTGCCGAAACGCGCTTCGGGTGGCAGGAGGTACCAGTCGGAAGATTCGAACAACGCCCGGGTGTCGGCGCTGTAGGGCTGGATGCGGACCCAGCCCTTGATGCCCCATGCATCCGTGAACCGGCCCAGTTCGACCGCATCGCCCGGCAGGGGCGATGGCTCGAATGGTGCGGTGGATGCCGGGGCGGTGCTCAACGGTGGTTGAGGCGAATGGTTTGCGCCGTTCAGGCAGCGGCCTTGGCGGCAGCCTGCTTGATCAGGCGAGCCACGGTGTCGGAGGGTTGGGCACCCACGCCGGTCCAGTAGGTCAGGCGGTCCTGGGCGATGCGCAGGGTTTCCTCACCGCCACGGGCCAGGGGGTTGTAGAAGCCGATGCGCTCGATGAAACGGCCATCGCGGCGGTTGCGCTTGGCGGCAACCACGATGTTGTAGAACGGACGGGCCTTCGCGCCGCCGCGGGAGAGTCGAATGACGACCATGATTTATCCTTCGGGTGGTGATTCCCCGGCCCTGGCAACTGCCATCGACCGGATTTCTTTGCAGCGCTTGAGACACACGACTGACCACCCGGCCAGCGAAACGCTACAGAACTTGGCATTATAGTCAATCAAGTCGCTCCGACGCATTCATTGTTCCCTTCATGATCCTGATTCGCCCCAGCCGCGACGAAGACCTGGGAGCCATGGCCCGCATTTACGGTCACCATGTGCTGCACAGCACCGGCACCTTCGAGACCACGCCGCCGACCCCTGATGACATGGCGATCCGCCGCTCGGACGTGCTCGGCAAAGGCCTGCCCTGGCTGGTGATCGAGGTCGCCGGCGAGGTCAAGGGCTTTGCTTATGGCAACTGGTTCAAGCCCCGCGCGGCCTACCGCTTTTCCGTCGAGGATTCGATCTACCTGGCGCCCGACGCCACCCGCCAGGGGTTGGGCAGGCTGCTGTTGACCGAATGGCTGGCGCAGTGCGAGCGCGCCGGGGTGCGCAAGGTCATGGCGGTGATCGGCGACTCGGCCAACGCCGGATCGATCGGTCTGCACACCGCACTGGGCTTCGGGCACGTGGGCGTGGTGCGCTCGTGCGGCTGGAAGCTCGGCCGCTGGCTGGACATCGTGCTGATGGAGAAATTCCTGGGCCAGGGCGACGAAACCCCACCTGAGGAAAAGCAACCATGAGCCGGGCGCGCAACAAGACCGTCGCCACCTGGCTGGCCCTGCTGGGCGGCACGCTGGGCCTGCACCGCTTTTACCTGCGCGGCCCGGGTGACTGGGTGGGCTGGCTGTTCCCCATCGCCTCCGGGCTGGGCTGGTGGGGCATGGAGCGGCTGCAGACCCTGGGCCAGGACGACAAGCTGTCGTGGGTGCTGATCCCGTTCCTGGGCCTGTCGCTGGCCGTGGCCTGCCTGTCGGCCATCGTCTACGGCCTGGCCGACCGCGAAAAATGGAATGCCCGCTATGCCGTGGGCCAGGGGCCGCAGGCGACGGCGGGAGCCACCACCTGGCTGACCATTGTTGCCGTGGCACTGTCGCTGCTGGTCGGGGCCACGGCACTCATGGCCAGCCTGTCCTACAGCCTGCAGAACTACGTGATGTACCAGGTCGAGGAAGGCCGCAGAATCAGCCAGGAACAGTGAACGCCCTGCACCATCAGGACAGCAGGAACATCACCAGGCTCAGCGTGAACAGCGCCGCGGCGGTGGAAATGCCCATGCTGGCGGTGGTGAGCTCCTCGACCACGTGATAGCGATGGGCGAACAGGAACACATTGGCGCCAATGGGCAGCGCAGCGGCCACCACCATCACGGTCAGCGGCAGGCCGGTGACCCCCCAGGCCCAGGCGCTCAGGCCCACCACCGCGGGCAGCACCAGATTCTTGGTGAAGGTGATCCACAGGGCGTCGCGCCAGTGCCCGCGCATGGGAGTGCGCGCCATGCTGACCCCGACCAGCACCAGCGCCAGCGGCCCGAAGGCATTGCCCAGCAGTTGCAACGGCCGCTCCACCACTGAAGGCAGCACCCAGCCCGTCTGCGCGAACAGCAGGCCGGCGATGATGGGCAAGGGGACCGGGTGAATCACCGCCCCCTTGATGGCCGAGGCGGCCGTCGCCAGCACATGCGGCGAGCCGCTGCCGGCCTGGCGTGCTTCACGCGCCGCCGCCAGTTCCAGGGCCACGGAACCGATGGTCAGCAGGATCAGGGCATGCACCGACACCAGCGTCAGCAGCGTGACCAGCCCCTGCTGACCGTAGGCCAGCTCAACCAGGGCGATGCCGATCATCACCATGTTGGAGAACGCCCCGGCCATCGCCATGACCACGCTGCGGCAGTTGAAGCCGCGCCAGGCGATGGCGGTGAACAGCAGCGCGATGGCGGCCGGAAAGTAGGCCAGCACCGGGCGCAGGTCCAGTTGCTCGATGTGCACCTTGCTCATGGAGCGAAACAGCATGGCCGGGATCAGCACCAGGAAGACCAGGTTGGACAGATCCTTGATCGCCTCGCCGCGCACCCACTGCAGACGTCCGGCCACAAAGCCGACACCGATGAGCAGGAACACCGGCGCGAGCGAGACAAACACGGGATGGGTGGCGATGGACATGGGGGCCGATCTTATCGGGCCGCACCATCTCCCGCAGGGCTCAATGGCTGTGGCGCATGCCGCAGTACTTGCCCAGTGCCAGGCCCTTGCAGGCGGTCTGCAGCTCCTTCAGGCAGACTTTCTCATCCTTGCCGGACGCCAGACACCTGGCCGCCGCCTCGTGCGCCGCGGCGATGGCACGGTGCTTCTGGATATCCTGCTGACGCTCCTGCTCCGAATGCTGGGCCCATGCAGGCAGTGCCAGCAGGGCAATCAGCCACAGAGATCGTCTGAGATGCATCGTTCAACTCCTTTCAAGTAAAAAAACGGCGACCCTCCGCGGAGCCGTCCACGGAAGACCCATCACGCGCGGGCGCCACCGCCCGCCCCGACACCGTCACAATCGGCGCAGATGCCGCGAATCGCCAGCTCCACCTGCGTGCCACGATGCCCCTGCGCTGCCGCACGGCCCAGCAGGGCACCCGCCCAGGCCCGCATCTCGCTGCCGGCGGCGTCCAGCCACAGACTGCGGTGGCAGAGATCGCATTCGAAGCTGGGCGGCCGGATGACCGCCTCGGCATCCTCGTCCCGGGCCAGCGCGAATCGCCAGCTGCGCGAGGCGTGGTCGGTCTGCCGCCGCAGCACGCCACAGGCCACCAGCCGGTCGAGCAGGCGATAGAGCGTGACGCGGTTGACCGTCACGCCCCGAGCCTGCACCAGCGACGCCACCTGCGTGTGCGTCAGTGTGGCGTCCGGCACTCCCAGGAACAGGCCGAGCACGACCCGTGTCGCGAGCGTGCGGCGCAGGCCGGCCGCTGTCATGCGGGCCACGATATGGGCGGGCAGGCGTGGTGCGAGCGTATCGGTCATGGCGGACGGGTGGGGTGGAAAGCGCCGATATTAACGCAACAAAGTTGCAATAAATCGCGTCCGCCGACAGTCACCCTCGCGCCGACGCCGGAAAGGCATCTCACGTAAACTGGCCGCAGCCCATTCCTGTACCTGTACCGCCTTGCCCTTTTCCCATCTGCTCCTGGCCCTGGCCATCGTCGCCGTCTGGGGCACCAATTTCGTGGTGATCCGCTGGGGCCTGGACGGCCTGCCGCCCTTTCTGTTCGCCACCCTGCGCTTCGCGTTCTCGGCCCTGCCCTGGCTGCTGTTCGTGCCCAGGCCGAAGGTCGGCTGGCGCCCGATGGCGGCCTTCGGGGTGCTGCTCGGCGTGGGTCAGTTCGGCCTGCTGTTCCTGGCCATGCGTGGCAGCATCTCGCCGGGCATGGCCTCGCTGGTGGTGCAGATGCAGGTGTTCTTCACCATCGGGCTGGCGCTGATGCTGATGAAGGAAAAGGTGCGGCCCTACCAGCTTGTGGGGCTCGTGCTGGCGGTGGGCGGACTGGCGCTGATCGGCTCGCACCTGGACGCCACCATCACGGCCCTGGGCGTGGCGCTGGTGCTGGGCGCGGGTTTCTGCTGGGCCTGCGCCAACCTGGTGATCAAGCAGATCGGGCAGGTCAACATGCTGCACTTCATGGTCTGGAGCAGCGTTTACGCCGTGCCACCCCTGCTGGCACTCTCGCTGCTGCTCGAAGGACCCGGGGCCATCGGCCAGGCGCTCGCGGGTGCCGGCCCGCTCATCTGGGCCAGCGTGCTGTGGCAGGCCATCGGCAACACCCTGTTCGGCTACGGCGCCTGGAACTGGCTGCTGGCGCGCCACCCCGCGGCCTCGGTGGCGCCGACGGCGCTGCTGGTGCCCGTGTTCGGCATGGGTGCCTCGGCACTCGTGCTGGGCGAGGCCATGCCGTCGTGGAAGCTGCAGGCCGGGGCACTGGTGCTCACCGGCCTCGCGGTGATCATCTTCTGGCCAAGGCTGCGAAAGTCCGTCTGAACTTGTCCACTTTCGGCGCGGCCACGGCCAGGCAGTAGCCCTGGTCGGGATGGCGCTCGAAAAAATCCTGGTGGTAGTCCTCGGCCCGCCAGTAGTGCTGCAGCGGCCGCACCTCGGTCACGATGGGTGCACCGAAAGCATCTTGCGCCGTCAGCTCGTCAATCATCGCCTGCGCCGTCGCGCGCTGCGCCTCGGTCGTGTAGTAGATGCCGCTGCGGTACTGGGTGCCGACGTCGTTGCCCTGCCGGTTGGGCGTGGTCGGGTCGTGCACCACGAAAAACACCTCGAGCAGTTCGCGCGTGCTCACCTGGGCCGGGTCGTATTCGAGCTTCACCACCTCGACGCAGCCGGTGCGGCCGGTGCACACGTCCTCGTAGGTGGGCTGTTCGGCCTGTCCGTTGCTGTAACCCGATTCGACGTCGAGCACACCCCGCACTTCCTTGTACACGGCTTCCGTGCACCAGAAACACCCTGCACCAAGTACCAGAACTGAAGTCATATTTTTCCTTTAAAATCAATGAACTCTCATTTTACAGACTTGACAGATCAAGGTAAAAATACCAAAAATCGTACAAAACTTGCCAGAAAGTTGCCAAAAATGGAACCTGAAAACTTGCCAAAACCGAGCCGTTTACTAAGAGGAATCCATATTGTGAAATGGAAGAACAGCAGCGGTGAGACTTCCATACGATACAGAGCAAGACATAATCAAAGCGGAGGACATAAAAGTACACAGATCACATATAACAACTACTTGCTAAATATGATCGGTAAAAGATAGATATGTCTTACCCAACAAAAAAGAGCCTCAGGGCTCTTTTTTTATTGGGCTTTCTTGGTTTTCTCAAGTTCATATTCCTGAATAAATTTGAGTCGATCACCATTGAAAACATAAGCAATATTTATGTAGTAAAGATTTGACATATCACTTTTGAAGATTACTTCTTTCTCCATTAACTCGTTCATTGATCTATGAAAAGTTGCTTTTGATAACTTGCTTATTTTCTCTATCTCGCAAAATGATTCATAATTCTTGAATGAGAAATAGAAAATGTCTTTGCCAACTTCTTGCCTAATTTGGTTGAATATGTAGGTATATACGAGTTTGGTTGAGTTTTTTAAGTTAGACAATGCCTCAAAGCCAGCAATATAGAGTTTTACAAACTGATCTTGATCTACAATTTGCTTTTTGCTGAATGTGATCGTGTCCTCAGTTTCATTCTTATTTTCCAACTCTTGCGCAAGTATGTGATAAGTTGAATGTTCTTTTTTACCAAAGATAGTTTTTACCCCGTGTTTAGTATTTTCTTTTGCTAACGCAATGGAGGGATTTTCTTTGTAGGTTATTATTTGACTCATATTTTCTCCTGTTTCAATTCATATTAAGGAGAATTTTTGAAAAGTCAAGAGCAAATTGAGAAAATAAGTCTCAAATAAAATAAATTATAGATTTATCAGGTCTCACATGTGAGACCAGAAGTTCTAGATATGAAATTAATAGTCTCACATGTGAGACTGGGGGTATAGTGTTTATGCGGGTTTCAAGAGCATATAAGAAGAAAGATAGAATAAGTGAAATCAAAAAACCATTTTTAGGAAGATTGAATCTTAAAGGCCTTTAATTTCAAGCCACACCTTTTTTCAAGCCTACGGCATTGAAATTTTGAAGAACAAACAAAAACGGCCTTTAAAGCCGTTTATTGTGCTTGTAGGCAGTGCCATACAAGATCAGGAAACCAGAAAAAACCCCCGTAGGGCTCACTCAACCCCTTGCGGGTTGGTATAGTGAGTGAATAAAACGAAGTTTTATGAATTTACAAGCATATTGACAATTGAAAAATTACTCTTATGATGAATAAAAACAAATAAGAATAATTATGTCAAAACAACAATATGCAATTATTAGAACAAAGAAAATATCAAACTACACAAAATCGAGTCAAGTAGCAAATCACAATTTGCGAACTGGTTATATCAGTAGCAATATTGATCAAGAGCGAAGCAATCAAAATATAATTTTACACAATGCTTTTGGAGCATTAAAAGGATCACAGTTTACTGAAAAACTGGAAGAATACTACAAGAGCATTGAAGCAAAACAAAAAACCAATTCTACGGTAGGAATGGAATTTGTTTTAACTGCAAGTCCTGAATTTTTCCAAGGAAAAAGCAGAAGTGAAGTTTTGGAATGGGTAAACAAACAAAAAGAGTTTATAGATCAAGAATGGGGTAGCAGTGTAAAACTTGCTATATGCCATTTAGATGAAAAAACACCACATATTCACTGTGTTATCAGTACTGATCACAAAACAGTAAAAAAATACAAAAACCAGTTTGGAAATTTTGAAAAAGAAACTGTGAGCTTGAATGCTAAAAGATTTGATCGCAAATACTTAATTGATTTACAAACCAGATATGCGAACTTCAACTCTTCTTATGGTTTAGAAAGAGGAGCATTTGCGAGCAGAGCAAAACACAAAACACTTAAAGAATTTTACCGAATGCTCGAACAATCTACAAAGAGCGATAAGAGTATATACAAACAAATCAAAAGAAAAATTGACTCTATCAAAATACCTCTAAAAGATAGATTTAACGAGAGAGCAATTTTA
>Ga0265293_10003868_pt1 | contig 27223 bp, 28 predicted proteins | sample Munlanlewell138R_FD_192505 | JGI IMG/M metagenome (GOLD analysis project Ga0265293, IMG submission 192505) | Leachate microbial communities from a municipal landfill in Southern Ontario, Canada - Leachate well 138R | ecosystem: Engineered > Solid waste > Landfill > Unclassified | place: Canada...
GAGCCCCCGTATTTTGTTAGAATGACAAAATACATAGGGGGTTATAGATTTTGTCAGTAACAAAATCGCCCATTAAAGAAAGGAGGATATCCTATAGAAGAATTAGCTTATTCATTTCATATTGGCAGTGATAAGAATAAAAAAAGAACTGCTAGATTAAGTGCTAAAAATAATAAAAGTGGAACAACCTCATTAAGTAATAATGCTATTCAAAATGCTCAAGTTTTATCAAAAGTAGATAGACATAATTATCGGAAGTATGATAATGATCAAGAAGATATTGTTATCATTAAGGGTAGCTCTAGTATTGTTGATGATGTTAAAGAATTATATAAAAGAGAATTTGAAAAAGCAAGATTAGAGTATAATGAAAATCAAGTAAGAGAAGATCGAAAAATAAACGATTACTTTACTCATATATCTAATAATTCTAAAAATGATCTAGCTTGTGAGGTTATTATTGAACTTGGTGATAAAAAATATTGGGATACCAAAGATTATGATTATAAGAGAAGAATGACCGAGGTTTATCAACAGCAAGTTGAAGATTTAGAAAATGTTGTTCCTTCATTTAAAGTTACAAGTGCTATCATTCATTATGATGAAACAAGTCCTCACATTCACATTGTCGGAGTGCCAATTAAAGGGGGTAATAAAAACGGCATGAGTAAACAAGTTGGCAAAACAGCAATATTCACAAAAGACTCATTAAAAGTAATTCAAGATAAGATGAGGAAATTATGTATTGAATCGTTTAACAATGAGTATGGCTTAGATGATGTCTTAAAGAAAAAGTTAAAGGGCAGAAACAAAGATATTAATTCTAAAGATATGGATGGCTACCAAGAAATGAAAGATCAACTAGAGAAAAATAAAGTTAAATTAGAACAAGCTGATAATAAGTCAAAGGAACTAGACACTTCTTCTAATGAAATTGATAATATAATCGGCAATTTAAAGCAATCTAAATTAAGTAAAAACACCTATTTGTTAAATGAAGAAGACAAGGCAAAGTTAGAAAAGTACATTGATGAAGTTAAGATAACGAATAAAGAGTTTCAAGAAATGAACTTATTATCGGTTACTATTGACAATGTTAAAAATCAGTTAGAGGATGATAAGAGGATTATCAAGTTCTATGAAGATAATAACCTTGCTCTATCTACTAGAAATAAAATGCTAAATAAAAAACTAGAAGAAAAAGATGACAGGATTGAAGAATTGGAGGAAGAAAACTTTAGTTTAAGAAGTAGTTTAGAATACTTCAAAAAGAAGTTCACAAAATTAATCAAGTTCTTACAAGCAAAGTTATTTGGCTGGGGTAAAAAAGATCCAATGTACAAAAAGGTTGTGGACGATTTATATGATAAAAACATATTAAATGATAATGATATAAAAAGCATAGAAAAAGATGATTATGAGTTATAATCATCTAATTAAGTGTTTATTTTAACCCTATATAATTTCCACTTTTGTCATAGGCTATACAATTTTTGTATCCACAAGCATTCCAGATTGAGTCAAAAATTGGTTTTAGAATTATTTCTGGTTTTTCATTAAAATCTTCAATATATAAATTTTTAATAAATAGAATTTCTCTATCTATTTTTCCTAAAATATCATACCAATCTCTAGTTGGAATTGTAAAGTTAACAGCATTTATAATAGAACAACTAATTATTATTGGTGTGCTAATTCCCATATCATTATAATAATTTTTAATTTCTGCAAAATCTTCTATAACTTTTTCTAAAATTAAATATCCATTCATAAGATCTACTGTTTTACTTGGGGAAATACTTTCATTTACATAATCTTTCTTAAAAAAGGATGTTGTAGCTTTTTCAATAATTCCATTAATCTTATAACTAGCAATAGCACTTCTTTTATCAGTTTTCTCATGAATAGTTATTCCATCAACAATTATATTTTTGTTGTATCCATAGCCAAGAGCTTTTGATTGAAGTTTAGTGAGTTCGCGTTCCATATCAATTATAGATAAGTTATTAGAATAATTTAAAGCAGATAATGGAATATAATGTATAACAAATATTGGTGAATCTGAAATTAAATTCCCATAACGATTAGCTATTAATTCATAGCATCTACTTAATTTGTATTCTTCTATTCTTTTTTCCAAATCAATACTAGAATTAAAAGCCATTCTCAGTTCACTTACATCCATTTGATATTTGCCTTTGTTATTTCTTGTATAAAATTTGCAATGTCCTTTATATTCAACTCTATGTGGTGCAATTATGCTTTGCGGTATTCTGATAATTAAAATACATTTATTTTTTTCTAGGTCTATGACTTTATACTCTATATTTAAAATTATCGGTTGAATTGATTGCCTAATAAAGTCTTCTAATTTTCTTATTAATGTATCCTCATTTTCGTATTCAATGCCTATTATATTGGTAGGTATTTTTTCTTTTTCATCTTCCACGATTCCAAAAATCATATCACCACCATTTGAATTTGCAAATGATGATATGTCAGCTAAAAATTCTTTTTTATCAGAATCAGAATCAATATGCAATTCTTGTTTATATTCTAAACATTTATTTTCGCAAACAGAGTTTTCTACCAAAGATTTAATTTCATCAATAGTAACTTTTTCTAATCTATTATTAATCACATTCTCACACTCCTACTATAAAATGCAGTTTAAATTTATCAAGTTATCTTAAATACATTATATCATTAAATAAGTGGTTTAACATATATAGATATAGGAAATTTTGCCTTTTTATGGTAATATAATATTGTGAGAAAGGAGAAATAAAATGAATATCAATGTAACTAAAGTAAAAATAATTGTTACTTCTCCAATAGAGAATGCAGGCGAAGTTAGAAAAGCTCTTGGCGATGCAGGAGCTGGAATTATTGGTAATTACTCATATTGTAGTATAAGCGAAAAATGTGTTGGTACATTTAAAGGAAATAATAATACAAATCCTTATATTGGTGAAAAAAACAAATTAGAATATGTTACTGAAGAAAAAATAGAAGTTCAATGCGATGTCAATATTGCTAAAGAAGTTTTAAGAAAATTAAGAGAAATACACCCTTATGAAGAACCTGCAATAGATATTATTCCCTTGATTAATGAAGAAGATCTATAATTGGAGGATATTGTATGAAAACAAAAGTTTTGAATATTGCTGTTATAGAACATAATGGTAAAATATTGATGAGAAAGAAACCAGATGGTTCTTTACCTTATAAAGAAACTTGGTATTTATTCGGTGGTGAAGTAATCAATGGAATAAGTCCTGAGGAAGCAACTAAAAAAATAGTAAAATTACAAACAGGTATAGATATTAGATTGCGTAGAAATTTAAGTTGGGATACGGAAGTTAAAAATGATTTAGATGGTGAGAAAAAGCAATTTTTATATCTTGATTCTATTTATGATTATGTTGATGGTGAACTACAGATAGGTGAAAATCAAAATATAGAAAAGTTAGAGTGGATTTCTATAGAAAATCTAAACGAATATGATATAGTTCCACCAAGTATAATATTATTTAAAAAATTAGGATATCTAAAATAACAATTTTATGATAAAATAAATATAGATTAGATTTAATCAATATCTTTTCTAGCAATGATTTTTCTTAAATAAGACTAGTCAACGCTCCATAATGAAAATTAACAGACATTATAGTCTGTTTTTTTATTAAAAAATGCACGTGGTCAGCTTGAAGTAAAAGATTTATTATTCATATTAATGTTTTACTATAAATAAAATATAGTAAAAAATATAAATTATTTACAATAAATGTTAAAGTATGATATAATTTATATAGATAGTGGGGTGTTAGTATGGAAAAAAGAAAAATAGAAAAAAAGAATTATTTTATACTAGCAGTAATATTAGTTGTCACGATATTTTTATTATTCTATAGTAGAAGTTGGTATCGTGCTTATAAGGAACATCAACTATCAACACCTATTATAGATGGTTATCTTAATGAAGTTACTTTTGAAGAGTTACCAACTTATATAAGTGATAATAAGGATGCAGTTATTTATGTAACTAAATCTGATATTGAAGATATAAGAGAATTTGAAGTTGATTTTAAACCAACAGTAGAAGAATATAATTTAAAAGATATTATGGTATATTTAAATTTATATGATCGTGAAGACTATGAAAAAGATGTTAAAGATTTATTTAATATTGATGATGTGAATGAAGTAGTGCCAGTAGTCGTTGTATATAAAGAAGGGGAGGTATCCGATTATATTTCTTGGTCGCCTCTTGAAAAGCTAACTTCTGATAAGGTGATTAGCCTATTAGAAGAAAACCAAATGATAGAAGAATAAAGCACTTACGTGCTTTATTTAATTGGAGGATAATAATGTTACATGTTGTATTATATGAACCAGAGATACCTCAAAATACGGGTAATATTATGAGAACTTGTGTAGGTACTAATACAAAGTTACACCTAATTAAACCATTAGGTTTTTCTTTAGATGAAAAAAGTATTAAAAGAAGTGGTGCGAATTATATTAAGTATGTTGATTATACCATTTATAAATCATTTAATGATTTTAAATCTAAAAATAAAGGTACATATTATTTTTTAACTAGATATGGAAAAAAATCTCATACTTCTTTTGATTATTCTAATAAAGGTGAAAGTATATATTTTATCTTTGGTAAAGAAAGTGCAGGTATTCCTAAAGAAATATTAAAGGATCATTTTGGTAATTGTTTAAGAATACCGATGACTGATAAAGTGAGAGCTTTAAATCTATCTAATACAGTAGCGATTATGATTTATGAAGCTCTAAGACAACAAAACTATAATAATTTATTAAAGGTAGAACCATTTAAAGGAGAAGACTATATTATTAATTAAAACAAAAAAAGGACTTAGTCCTTTTTATTTTATATACCCATTAACTTTTAATTTATCATATATATATGTTGTAGATACAGCCCCACTAATAATTCTATTGTTAACTGATTCTTCTTCTCCTTCTGTAATAAATGCTACTGTAGGAGTAGCTGATATTGATATATAGTCTTGAAGGGTACTATATTCATCATTTTTAATCATACTTAAATCTAAATAATAAACATTCACCTTATTTTCTTCAAGAACCTCTATAAAATTAGGAGTAAACCTCTCGCAAGCGCTACAATTTTTACTTCCTACATACAAAATGAAATCTTCTTTCTTATCAAATAATTTCACTAAGTTATTATAATTAATGTCTTTTAAATATTTACTAGTGTCTTTTACAACATCCTCTTTATTATCTGTAAATAATACTAATATTATAGTAGCTAATACTATTGCGATTATTGATATTATAGGAGCTAAATTTTTTCTAAAAAAATTATTTTTATCCTGCTTCATGCTTACACCTCTTAATTATTATATCATTCTTTTTTTCTAATATAAAGTAAAAAAATAAAGAACCATTATTAAATATATAGTATAATGATGTTAGGTGATAATATGGAAGATAAAATAATGTATGGAAAGCCTTGTGCTATAAAAATAAAGGAATATATAAAAAAAGAAATAGAAAATATAAAAGATGTATTGAAGTTAGTTGTTATATGGATAGGAGATGATGAAGCTAGTTCCATTTATATAAAAAATAAACAAAAAGTATGTGAAGAAGTAGGAATTGAGTTAGAAACTATTCATTATGAAAATATTGAAGAAAAAGAGTTAATAAATAAAATAAAAGAATTAAATAATGATATGACTGTAACAGGAATTCTTATTCAACTTCCTATATCAGATAAATTTAATACTGAAGAAATAATTAATAAGATAAATCCATTAAAAGATGTAGATGGCATTACTGATTGTAATTTAGGAAGTAATTTAAAAGGAAATAAAGGGATCTTTTCTTGTACTGCTTTTGGTATTATGAAACTGTTAGATTATTATAAAGTAGATATAGAGGGCAAAAATGTAGTAATAATAAATCGTAGTGTTTTAGTGGGTAAACCTCTTGTCGGATTACTATTAAGAAAAAATGCAACAGTAACTATTTGTCATTCTAAAACAGTTAATTTAAAAGAATATACTAAAAAAGCTGATATATTGGTTGTCGCAGTAGGTAAACCACATTTTATAAAAAAGGATATGATAAAGAAAAATAGTGTTATTATTGATGTGGGTATAAGTAGAATGAATAATAAAATAGTAGGTGATGTTAATTTAGAAGACGTTATAGATAAATGTAAATTAATAACACCAGTTCCTAAAGGAGTAGGGGTAATGACTACCACAATGCTTGCTTACAATGTGTTAGAGTGTTATAAAATGCAAAAGGAGGTAACAAATGAAAGATAAAGTTATATTTAACGCAATTAAAAATGAATTAAAAAGACAACAAGATCATCTTGAATTAATCGCATCAGAAAATTTTGTATCAGAAGAGGTGTTAAAGGCTCAAGGAAGTGTTTTAACTAATAAATATGCTGAAGGATATCCTTCTAAAAGATATTATGGAGGATGTGAATTTGTTGATGTAGTTGAAACAGAAGCTATTGAAAGATTAAAGAAATTATTTAAAGTAAAATATGCTAATGTTCAAGCTCATTCAGGTTCTAGTGCTAATATGGCTGTATATAAATCTTTACTTAATATTGGTGATAAAGTAATGGGTATGAATTTAAATCATGGAGGCCATTTAACACATGGTCATCCTATTAATTTTAGTGGACTAGACTATGAAATAGTATTTTATGGAGTAAATCCAAAGACAGAATTGATAGATTATGATGAATTAAGAAAACTAGCTATAAAGGAAAAACCCAAAATGATTATTGCGGGAGCTAGTGCATATCCTAGAAAAATAGATTTTAAAAAATTTAGTGAAATTACCAAAGAAGTAGGAGCATATTTAATGGTTGATATGGCTCATATTGCAGGATTAGTTGCGGCAGGTCTTCATCAAAGTCCTATTCCTTATGCTGATGTTGTAACTAGTACTACCCATAAAACCTTAAGAGGACCTAGAGGGGGTATTATTTTAACTAACAATGAAGAAATAGCTAAGAAAATAGATAAGATAATATTTCCTGGCATTCAAGGAGGTCCTTTAATGCATGTTATTGCGGCCAAAGCAGTATCTTTTTATGAAGCTTTAGATGAAGATTTTATTAAGTATCAAAAACAAGTAATAGAAAATGCAAAAACATTAGCTGATGAATTAATGAAGAAGGATGTAAAATTAGTGACAAATGGTACTGATAACCATTTATTATTAGTAGATGTAAAATCAAGTTATAATTTAACTGGTAAAGAAGCAGAAAATATATTAGGACAAGTTAATATTACTTGTAATAAGAATATGATACCTAATGATACTGAAAAACCTTTTATTACATCAGGTATAAGACTAGGTACTCCTGCCATTACAACTAGAGGTATGAAAGAAAAAGAAATGAAAGAAATTGCAATAGCTATTGACACTATCTTAAGAGATAGTAGTAAATTAGACCTTGTTAAAAATAATGTACTTGACATTACAAAGGAATTTCCTTTGTATGAAAAATAATAATTAACATTTTTGGAAATGTTTGTTATAATACTAATAGAGGTGATTACTATGTATATAGGTAAAGTTCTTATGTTTACATTAGTAATCACACTTGCATAGCTTTTAATTAATAAAAAAGATGCGAGTGTGAAATTTTTGTTGTGCTCGCATCTATATAAAACCTATATAGATGATATATAGGTTTTTTTATTTAATTAAAAGGAGTGATTAATATGATGGAAATAAATATTCATAATGTAAGTAAAAATTATGGTTTTAATAATATATTAAAAGAAGTAAATTTATCGATACAAAAAGGAGAGAGAGTATCTCTTATTGGTAGTAATGGGTGCGGTAAAACAACACTACTTAAAATAATATCAGGAATAGAAAATTCTACTGAAGGAGAAGTTTCAATTAGAAAAGGTAGTACTATAGGTTATTTACCTCAAATACCTAAGCTTAATGATGAAGATGTTTTAGTAAAAGATATTTTATATGAAAGTTTTAAAGAAGTTAATGAGTTAAAAGATAAGATGAAAGCATATGAAAATAGACTTTTAGAATCATCAGATTTAAAAACTTTAAATGCTTATGGCAAGATTCAAGAAGAATTTATTAAACTAGATGGATATTTAATTGAAGAAAAAATAAATAAAATAATTAATAAGTTTAAAATAGATGAATCATTATTAAAAAGAAAATTTAGTATTTTATCTGGTGGGGAAAAGACAATTATACTATTTGCCTCTTTAGTTTTAAAACATCCTGATATTCTTTTATTAGATGAACCTACTAATCATTTAGATATAGATACATTAGAATGGTTAGAAGAGTTCTTAAGTACTTATGATGGAACTATTTTAATAGTATCGCATGATCGTTATTTTTTGAATAAAGTTTGTAATAAAACAATTTTAATTGAAAAAGGATATTTAGAAATATTTCATGGCAACTATGATTATTATTTAGAAGAAAATGAAAATAGAATTATGTTAGAATTTAAAAATTATAATAATCAACAAAAACAAATTGAAGCAATGAAACAAAGTATAAAGAAATTAAGAGAATGGGGTAAGATTGGTGACAATGAGAGGTTCTTTAAACGAGCTAATAATATCGAAAAACGTTTAGAACGAATGGAAAAACTTGATAAACCCTCAACAAAGAAAGAATTACCTATTAGTTTTGATGGTAATATAAGATCTGGTAATGATGTTTTATTAGTAAAAGACTATAGTTTTAAATATTCTGATAAAGATTTATTTAACAATGCATCTTTTATTATAAGATATGGCGAAAGAGTATGTTTGACGGGTGCCAATGGAAGTGGTAAAACCACCTTGATTAAACAAATTATAAAAAAAAATTCAGATAGTATAAAACTAGGAAGTAGTGTAAAAATTGGATATATTCCTCAAATTATATGTTTTGATGATGAATCAAAAACAGTATTAGAAACTGCTAGAAAAGCATTTTATGGTGATGAAACAAAACTAAGATCGATGTTATTTAACTTCTTATTTTATGGAGAAAACATTCATAAAAGAATTAATGCATTAAGTGGAGGAGAAAAAGTAAGATTAAAATTATTCGAATTAATCCAACAAGAAATTAACTTTCTAATACTAGATGAACCTACCAATCCTATTGATATTGATACTAGAGAAGTATTAGAAAATGCTTTATTAAAATTTAAAGGAACTATTCTTCTAATATCACATGATCGTTATTTTATTAATAAAATAGTTGATAAAGTATTATTAATAAGGGATAATAAAGTAAAGGAATATATCGGTAATTATGATGATATTAAAGAAAAAATATAAGATTTTATTAGAAAGGGTTTTAATAAATTGATAATAGGTATTATATATGCTAAAATATAATTTACTAAATAGGAAAGGAGATAATTTATGGAATTAGACAAAAATCCAAATCCAATAAAAGACCAACATTTTATGACTGATGAGACAATTATTAATAAGATTTGTGATATTTCTGAAGTAAAGCCAGGGGATAATGTTGTTGAAATAGGAGGAGGGGCAGGAGCCTTAACTAAACATTTAGCCAGTATTGGCGCATTAATTACTGTAATTGAAAAAGATACTTATTATGCATCATACTTAAAAGATATGTTTAAAAACAATCCTAATGTTACTGTTATTGAAGGGGATGCTTTAAATTTTAATTATGATGATTATAATAAAATTGTGGCTAATATGCCATATTCTATTACGGAATCATTTCTATTTAAATTAGTTAATAGTAAAGCGGTAGATTTTGATAAAGCCACATTAATTTTGCCTCATGGAACAATTAGAAAAATGCTTGCCCCTTTATCATCTGGTGAATTCGGATTAACATCTCTGATTAGTAAAGTATTTTTTGATTTAGAAGTAATGGGGGAAGTCCCTAGAGAAGCTTTTTATCCAGAACCTAGTGTGAATTCATATATTGTTAATTTAAGACCTAAAAGAGATTTTAGTACAATAAATAGATTATTAAGTAATATGTTACTACAAGGAGATATTCCTATAAAAGTGGCCTTTAGAAATGTAATTAATAAAGAAGATATATATAAAACAAGTAAAAATAGGTTTTCTTCAACCAATATTGCTAGTGTTTTCTTTTCTGATAATAAAATAGGTAACAAAAAATTCTCTCAATTAGGTATTGGTGATACTACGAAATTAGTGGAAGATGCTATAAAATTTGATATATATGTTAAAGAAAAAACAAGAAGAGAAACTCAAGAAAGAGATTATCGACAAGTAGATTGGTCAATTTATCTTAATAGGGGAAATACTAGAATAAGTGATATTGATGATTATGACGATAAGGATGACGATGAAAATCAATACAATAATTTATTAACAAGCCATCAAAAAAGAGGTGTAAAAGAAAAACTATTACGTCAATACGAATATTTTTATTATAATCCACTGTATGAAGTATTTGAAAATAGACATCCTGAGGAAAAAGAATACTTAGGAATTAAATTAAATGATTCTATAAAACCTAGAAAATAAAAAATCTATAAAAAATAGGTTTTTTATTTTTATTAAAACTTGAAAACAATAATATGATATAATAATTTACGGAGGAATTATTATGGGTTTTATTAATGATACCAATTATTTAGATCAGCATTTTTTAATTGATAAAGATGTAGAAAGTAAGTTTATTGAAGAAGCTAGTTTGTCAAAGAATGATATTATAGTAGAAATTGGTCCTGGAAAAGGAATTATTAGTGATAAAATTGCTAAAAAAGTAAAACATTTAACTTGTATTGAAAAAGACAGAAAATTATCTTGTTATTTAGATAATTTAACAAAAAATAATCTTAATGTTAGTGTTATTTATGACAATGCTTTAAAAACATATATTCCCAAATGTGATAAAATAATTACTTCTCTCCCTTATAGTATTATAGAACCATTTATTGAAAAATTAATTAAATGTGATTTTAAAGAAGCTTTATTAATTGTTGGTAATAACTATGCTTCAAAAGTTATTACTAAAGAACCAAATAAACTTTCCTTGCTAACTAATTGTTTTTTTAAAATAGAAAAAATCATGGAAATAACTCCTGATTCTTTTGAACCTAAGCCAAGAGTTATGTCTGCTATGATAAGATTAAAACCGATATCTAGTATTGATTTAATAGATAATTTTTCTTTATTTATTTTTAGGGAAATATTTTTTAATAGAACTAAAAAAGTAAAAAATAGTTTAATAGAAGCATTTATCAGATACAAAAAAATAAATGATTTAATTTTTACACAAAAACAAAGTAAACAATTGCTAGAAAAATTAGATCTAGAAAAAAGTTTATTAGAAAGTAATATTGAAAATATACCAAATGAATATATAAAGATCATTTATAATAAATTGAATGAAATATCTAAAGATAATTGACAATTTTATTTTAGTTTAGTATAATCAAAAACAAGAACTACAATTATGAATCAATGTTTATACATTGTGTTTGTCAGCCCAGCGACAAACTAAATAAAAAAAATGATGCTTTTATGCATCTATGGGCAATATTCTGACTGAAAATGTTTTTTCATAGTAAATAGTAATAAGTAGTTAGTCTACATAGTATAGATGCATATGTTTCATTATATGCATTTTTTGTTTTGATTTTAAGGAGGTTAATATGGTTTTAAAAGAAATGTCTGAAGAATTAGCGTTTAAAAAATGGGATGACATAAATTTACAAGCCTCTTCTTACAACTTTTATCAATCTTATGGCAATTCTAGAATAGTAAAAGATAGTGATAATATAATAAAATATCATTACGCTTTGGATAAAGATAATAGTTTATCAATGTCTTCTTTATGTGCTATTGATCAAGAAGGTGTTAATATACCCTTTGGACCTATATTATATAAAGATGTTCCAATTGATTTATTTTATAATTATATTAATGAAATAAAAAAAACATATAATTTACCAGTATTCTTTTGCATAGAAGAAAGAAATATTGACAAATACTCACAAATAATAAAAAGTTTAGAAGAAATATGGCATTTTACTACAGTTATTATTGAATTACCGGATAAAATTGAAAATGCTTTTGCTAATTTTAATGAAAACAGAAGAAGAATTATAAGAAAAAGTTTACAAAATTTAAAAGATGCTATTATTTCCGAAGGAACACAACATATTAATGAATTTTATAGTCTTTTGGAAAAAAGATTTGGAGAAACTAATTATCCTCTTGAATTTTCAAAAGATTATCTAGAATATATATTAAACCAAAGGAATACTGGTTTAACAGTCTGTAAAGACAAAGATGGGAAAATATTAAGTGGAATACTATCATTCCAATTTGGAGATACTTTTATAAATCGTTATAACTGCTTTGATTCAACATTTGCTGATCTTAATGCAGGGGCTTTTTTAGAATATCACTTAATTAACAAAGCTATAAATAATCCTCAAATTAAATTTTATGATATGAGTGGTCTTGCTAGTGGTAGTGACATTAAGCCTAAGGAATTCAATATTAATCGTTATAAAACAAGTTATGGTGCTCAAAAAATAATGAGCTATAAATGGTATCAATATTAGGAGGTAAGATGAGAACAAAGCCCTTACTTTTTCCCAAATCAATACTTATTGAAACATGTAATTTGTGTCAGGGAAGTTGTTTATTTTGTCCGTATTTTAAAATAAGAAAAGGGCAAAAAAAAGAATTGTTGGAATATAAAATTATAAAAAAATTAATAAATGAAATGACTGATTATTACGTAGAAAGACTAACTTTATTTAATAATAACGAACCTTTGTTAGATGATAGAATATATAAAATTATTAAATTTGCTCATAAGGTTTTACCTAAGGTAGAAATTACTTTGAGTACCAATGGAAGATGTTTAACCAAGGATAAAATATATCAATTATATAAAACCGGTTTAACCACATTATATATAAGTATTCCTACCCTAGATCCTATTTTTTACAATAAAATAATGGGATATGAAATAATAAAAATATTACAAGTATTAGATGATATAAATGATTCCAATATACTAGATATGATTAAAATTGCAGTTCCAATTACTAAATATTTTAAAGAAGAGGAGTTTAATAACTATTTTAATAAAAAAAATATAAGAATTTGTTCTTGGCATGCTGAGTATAAAGAAAATTGGGGTATTGATGAAGCAATAAAACCAATTGTTGATTTTAATCAGTATATTGGACCATGTGATAGACCAATGGATCAAGCTGTTATTTTATTTAATGGAAATATGGTTATATGTTGCCGTGATTGGCATGAACAAAATGTTATTGGTAATATAAAAGATAATACTATATATGAATTATGGAAGAACGATAAAATGATTTCTATCCAGAAAAAAATAGCTAGACAGAAGTATGATGAAATAGAATGTTGTAGAACTTGTTCGTTAAATTTTAATTGTTATAAAAGGATGGTGAAAAAAGTTGGATTACCCGAGTAAAATAGGTAAAAAAAGTAAAATTGGTATTTGTGCTCCATCACTAGGAATTACTAACAAAGTATTAAAAAAGATGACTGATATAGCCACAAAAAAAATTAATGAATTAGGCCATGAAATAAAATTCACAAAAAGCGTTTTTAACAACTATCAAGGAAGAAGTGCCACTGCTGAAAACAGGGCCAAAGAATTTTTAGAATTATGGAATGATAAAAACATTGACTTGATAATATCAGCTGGTGGTGGTGATTATATGATGGAAATACTAGATTACATTGATTTTAAGGCTATGAGAAAAACTAAAGGAAAATTTTTTCAAGGATCTTCTGATAATACTATCTTAACCTTTTTGATAACTATTCTAGTAGATAAGGCCACCATATATGGTAAAAATTTTTATGAATTTGGGATAGAGGAATGGGATCAGACACATCAAGATAATTACGATTTTTTTATAGGAAAAAACAACAAGGTAAAAAGTATAGAATTAGTTCAAAGAGAAGATACTATGTGGAATGCTAAAACTCCTAAAAAAAGGTATGATTGTAATTATTTAAATAAATGGCAAGTTCAACCTCAAGGACCTATTAATATAACCGGAAGAATAATTGGTGGATTGTTAGAAGACCTAGTAACAATATGTGGTACTAAATATGATAAGGTAGAAGCATTTACCGAAAAATATAAAAATGATGGATTAATATGGTATATAGATAGTTGCGAATTTGATGAAACATCTCAAGCTAGATCTTTATGGCAATTAAAAAATGCTAATTGGTTTAAAAATGCTAAGTTAATTATTTTTGGTCGACCAATAAATAAAGAAGATATATATGACATGGATTATCGAACTAATTTATATCAACAATTACAGGATTTAAATATACCTATAGTATTTGATTGTAATATTGGTCATATTCCTCCAACATTTTATATTTATAATGGTTCTATATGTAATATTAAAGTTGATAAAGGAAAAGGAATTTTAAAATATATTGAAAGATAAGCAGGAGAAGTAAAATGAAAGATTTAAATAAAAACAATAGTTGTTTAATTGATACTAAATTTATGTTTATTAGTGTTATGTTTATAAGTTTAATGTTAATTTCTAATTTACTTGCTTGCAAGTTAGTTACAATATTTAATTATACTTTACCAGCAGGTGTATTTATTTATCCATTTAGTTTTATGTTGGGAGATGTTTTAACTGAATTATATGGTTTTAAAATAACTAGAAAGGTAATTTGGACAGGCTTTATAGTTCAAGCTAGTTTAGTTTTATTTAGTACTATAGCTTTATATTTACCATATCCATCATATTGGACAGGTCAAGAGGCTTTTAAAACGATATTTATGATGACACCACAAATAGTATTAGGTAGTTTATTAGCTTTTTTAGTAGGTACAACAACTAATTCAGCAATAATGGTTAAAGTTAAAAAATGGACAAAAGGAAAATTTCTATGGATACGCACAGTATTAAGTACTATAATAGGAGAATTTTTTGATAGTTTAATATTTGTTTCTATAGCTTTCTTTGGTAGAATGCCATTAAATGCTATAATTCAAATGATTATTTTACAAATCATTGTAAAAACACTAATAGAAGCGGCATTTGGGACTCCGTTAGCGTATATGTTTATTAATAAATTTAAAAATAAAAAGGATAAATAATAAAAACAATTATTAAAAGTAGTGGAGGTATTTATGAGAAAAGCAATTATTGCTATAAGTGGAGGAATTGATAGTACAGTAGCTGCTGCTATTGCTCAAAGAAAAGGTTATGAATTATATTTCTTGACGGTAAATTATGGTCAAAAAAATTATAATAAAGAAGAAGAAAGTAGTAAAAGGCTAGCTTCTTATTATAAAGCAAAAGAGCATAAAATTATTGATATGAAATGGCTTGGGGAATTAGGAAATTCAGCTATAACTGATGATAAGATTGGTTTTGAAAATGTATCAGAGGATTTTTTATATGTTCCTTATAGAAATACGTGCATTATTACAGCTTGTGTTGCTTGGGCAGAAGTTATAGGAGCGGAAGTTATTTATACAGGAAGTGATGCTGATTCTTTGGCATATCCTGATAATAGCCCAGAATATTATGAAGCCTTAAATAACTTAGTTTTTATATCAACGAAGTTTAATAAAAATGTAAAAATCATAGCCCCTCTAAATTATGGAAATAAAGAAGTAAATATAAAAAAGGGTTTAGAATTAAAGATACCATTTGAATATACTTGGACATGTGTAGCTCGGGATGATGTGGCTTGCGGAACATGTGAATCGTGCAAGGATAGATTAGAAGCATTCAAAAAAAAAGGTATAAAAGATCCTATAAAATATTTTGGAGAAAAAAATGAATAAACTTGATATATCTTTGGTTGTGTGTGTTGCTGATGATATAAGAATAGAAAAATTTTTAAATTCTATCAATTATTATTGTGAAATTATTATCGTTCTTAATGGATCCACGAATGAGGTAAGAAAAATAGTAACAAAATTTAATAATCAAAATAAATTTGATTTAAAGATTATTGAAATAAAAGAAAAAAACTTAGGTAAGGCAAGAAATCTTGGAATCGTAAAAGCTAAGCATGATAAAGTAGTTTTTTATGATAGTGATTGTATTATTGTAGGTGATGCTTTAAAACTATATTCAAAATATTTGGAAAAATATATGTTGGTAGATGGTACAGTTAAATTTGAAAACAATACTTTCCAAAGTAAAATAGTAAGCATTATTAGAAGTATGGGAATACCTGGATATGCCTTATGTCCGTCTATAGGTATTAATAAGAAAATTAAATCAAAAATTAACAATTATTTTTTTGATAAGGATATAAAGTGGATAGAAGATGCGGAGTTAAACCAAAGAGCGAAGCAAGCATCTATTGAAATAGGGGTTATTAAAGAATTGACCTGTATTCATGATAAGCTAACATTTAAACAAGATTTAAAATCTGCATATAGATACGGAACAGGAGTTAAAATCGCTTCAAAAAAAGGGTTACTTGCAAAGCGACCTGATGCTAATTGGAATTTAATAATTCCTTCTTTTAAAAAGAATTTTATGGCTGGAATTTATTGTATAATTTGGAATGTTATTTATTGTCTTGGATATTATACCAAAATATAAGGAGTATTTTAATGGAAAAGATAGATATAAGTGTAATAATGCCCGCACTTAATGTTGAAAATTATATTGCTGAAGCTATTGAATCTATATTATCTCAATCAGGGATAAATTTTGAATTAATAATTATAAATGATGGTAGTAAAGATTCTACTCAAAAAATAATTGATAATTATATAAAAAGGTATTCTAATATTAAATGTATAAAACAAAATAATAACGGTTTATCTCATGCTAGAAAAGAGGGTTTAAATATAGCTAGAGGTAAGTATATATGTTTTTGTGATGCTGATGATATATTAGAAAAAAATGCTTTAAGATTTATGAAAGAAAAATTTGAACTTTTTAAATTAGATTGTTTAGTGGTAAATGCTAGATTTAAGAATGAATTAAATAACAGTTTTGGTTTTAAAAATAATGGTAAAAAAATAATTTCTAAATTGCATGATAATGAAGTTAAAACAGGAGAAGAATTTTTAGAAGCAATGATAAACAATTATGAATGGCGTTATGCTGTGTGGCTATATTTTACTACTAAGCAAAAGATAATCGATAGTGGTATAAGCTTTTTTAAGAATATTATTCACGAAGATGCTCCGTATAATTATCAACTATTGAATTCATGCAAAAAAGTAAAGTTTATTGATAAAATAATATATAACTATCGATTGAGGAGTGATTCTTTAATGTCATTACTTCCTAATATAAGAGATGTAAAAGGCTATGTAAATGCATTGTATACTATATTTAATTATAATGAATTAAATTTCCCTGGTGATTATAATAAATATAAGTTTGAAATAAGAATGCTAGATCAACTAATTGAAGTTTATCAACAATTGTCAATGTTAGAACAAAAAAAGTGTTCAAAAGAGATTAATAAAGTTTCTAAAATATTAGAACAAAGAAATTTTTATAACAATATTAATTATAAAAATCTTTTTGATGAAGTGAGGTAATTTATAATGCCCAAAAGGGAAAATATTTATAATAAATATGAAGAGCGAAAGTTAGAAAAAGATTATATAAAATATTTAGAAATTCATCTTGCTGATCATTGTAATCTAAATTGCAAAGGTTGTTGTCATTTTTCTCCTATCGCCAGCAAAAAATTCCCTAATATTAATAAATTTGAAAAAGATATTAAAAGACTAAGTGAGCTTATTCATGGTAAATTAAAAAGATTAATCTTTATGGGCGGGGAACCCTTATTAAACAAGGATATTGAAAAATATTTATTATTATCAAAAAAACATTTTCCTAATACTGATGTTCAAATTTTAACAAATGGACTTCTTCTCCCAACAATGAGTGATTCATTTTGGACTACTTGTAAATCTTTAGATATTCAAATAGATATAACTAAGTATCCTGTTAATTTTAATTATGATGTAATAATTAAAAAAATAAAAAAACTTGGTTTGAATTATTTTTTGTACGATGATGGCATTAGTATTGGAAAAAAATTTGATAAATATGTTTTTGATGAAGAAGGAAAACAAAATAAGGAGGATAATTTTTATAATAATTGTGTAATGGCAGTTGATTGTGCTTATTTTGTTGATGGTAGGATCTATCCGTGTCAACTAGCTCATAATATAAAAATATATAATAAATATTTTAGTAAAAGTTTTAAACAATCAAAAAAAGATTATATTGATATTTATAAAGTGAAAGATGAAAAAGAAATATATCAATTTTTAACAAAACCCATCCCATTTTGTCGTTATTGTGATTTTATTAGAAAAGATAAAATAGAATGGGGTATGCATGTTAAAGGCAATAATGATTGGAGTGATTAAATGAATATTTTAGGACTAAATGGTTGGGTTGAAAGAGGCCATGATGGCGGAGCTAGTATTATATCTAATGGTAAATTATTATTATCAATAGAAGAAGAGCGGTTAAGTAGATTAAGGCATGCTTATGATAGTTTACCATTAAAATCAATTAAAGAAGCTCTAAGAATTACAAAAATAAAATTAGATGAAATTGATAGAATATGTATAGGTTGGAATTATCCATCCTTATTTAAAATGATTGGTAAAAAATTTATAACAAAAAAAGAAATGTCAAAATGTTTATTTAATACTGATAAGTATGCAGATAAAATTTTTTATATTAATCATCATGAAGCTCATGCTTACAGTGCTTTTTATCCTTCTAATTATGAAGAGGCTTTAGTTTTAGTAATAGATGGTCAAGGGGAAGTGATGGGAACTTCAATTTATAAAGCTAATCGCCATCAAAAAAAGATGGGATTATTATATGAAACCCCAGTATCTTTAGGTTACTTTTATTCGGCTATTTCTGAACATATTGGTTTTAAAAATGGAGAAGAAGGAAAAACTATGGGTTTGGCTTCTTATGGTAGACCTCTTTATATAGATAAATTAAGAGAAATAATTAACATAGATAATAATGGTAATCTTAATTGCTTAATTTCTATAAAAAAAGTTAATAAAGATGAAGAAGAAGAAACTATAGAGAAATGGCATGAATATTTAGAAAAAATATTACCAAGAAGAAAGGGTAAGATAATTGAGGTAAATAAAACAATAATGCCATATGCCAATCTAGCTTCCTCAGCTCAAAAACTATTAGAAGAAATATTAACTAAATTAGTTACCATATATTATAAAAAAACAAAATTAAATAAAATAGCTATTGCGGGAGGAGTGGGTTTAAATTGTCCTTCATCAACAGCTATTGAAGAATTACCCTTTATAGAGAGCGTTTTTGTTCAACCGGCAGCTAATGATGGTGGAATATCTTTAGGAGCTGCTATTAAAGGGGCGATTGATTTAAATGATGAAGTTTCTATCGAAATGATTCCTTATTTAGGCCCTGAATATTCTAGTCTAGAAATATTAAAAGTTCTTAATAAATATACTTATTCAATAAAAAAATACAAAAATATTGAAAAAAAAATAGCAAGACTATTATATGAAGGAAAAATAATTGGTAACTTTCAGGGAAGATTAGAATTAGGACCTAGAGCTTTAGGAAATAGAAGTTTATTAGCAGATCCTAGAAAATATGAAATGTTAGTAAAAATGAATAATCTTAAAGGGAGAGAAGTATGGAGACCTTTAGCTCCTGCTGTATTATATGATAAACAAAAAGAATTTTTTAGTTCTGATACCTTTTCTCCATTTATGATAAAAAATTGTTTGGTGTTAAAAGAAAAAAGAAACTTATTACAAGCAATCACTCATGTTGACAATACTGCAAGAATTCAATCCGTTACAATGAAGTATAATAAAAGATTTTATAATACAATAAAAGAATTTTACAAATTATCAAGTGTTCCTGTATTAATTAATACTTCTTTTAATGTAAGAGGAGAACCAATTGTTTGTACACCAAAAGAAGCGATAGAAAGTGCTATAAAAATGAATTTAGATTACCTCGCGATAGAAGATTATTTGGTAAAATTAAAAAATTAATATCTGTCAACTCCATATAAAAAAAAGAATATATTATTCTTTTTTTTTATCTTATGATATAATAAATTTGTAATAATATCAAAATAAGATAGAGGTGCTGATATGAAGATATTTAAGTATATTCTTTTCTTAACATTACTAGTTATTATTCCTAAAAATGTATATGCTGAATGTAGTACTAGTGAATTGAACAATTTAAAAATATCTGCCATCTCTTCTAAAATTACTTATAATTATATTGATGACAATAAATTTGAACTTATTTTTACCGATTTAGCTAATAACTTTTATATTGAAGATATTAACTCAAGAGTAAAAATAACTTTAAATAACAATTCTACTACACAAACTTTAACTAATTATATAGGTGGTAATAACTATACCTTTAATTTTTATGGATCAGAATCATCTAGTTGTCCTCATCAATTACTAAGAGTTCAACATTTAACATTACCTAAATTTAATCCTTATTCTAAAAGAGAAGAGTGCAAAGGAAATGAAGGATTTGAATTGTGTAGTAAATGGTATCCTGGTACAATAAAAGAAAGTGAATTTATTCAAAGGCTTAATGCCTATATAAAAGCAAAAGAAGATAAAAAGAATAATCCTACTAATCCTAATAATAATCAAAACGATAAAGAGATAAAAGCAACACTATGGGATAAAATAATGGATTATTTAAATACTAAATATATATTTGTTTTAGTAATAATCGCGTTAGTTGGTATTATTGGAATTATATTATTAAAATTATTTAAAAGAAGGTGAATTATGAAAAAGATATCATCATTGTTAATATTGTTATCAATATTTTTAATGCCTATACCTAAGGTATATGCTGCAGAAATAGGAGGTACTATTAATGAAGTATTAATACCTACGCAATCAGCTAATAAAAGTGCAGTATTATTTATACCAGTTTCATCATGTGTATTAAATAATAATAACGATTATTGTCAATTTTATGTTGATTTAAATGGTACTAGAGTAAGTGCGATTAAAGTAACTACAAGTACTCCTAAAATAAATGATAATAAATATTATCAACTAACTTTTGATTATTCTAGAGCTAAAGAATATGATACTAAGAAAGAAAAAGAAGATAATCAAAATATTATAAAAGTCACAACAGGTTCTAATTCGATTACTACTTATGGATATACTCCCAAAATGACAAAAATAATAGGAACATGTAATTCTAAAGCAAATTTAGCTAAAGAACAAGGGGTAGTTTTAACTAGGAAAGAAGGAACTAACAAAGTTCAAGAATTCGAAGAATTAATAAATATTGTTAATGGTCCAGCTGGTTATGATGTGGCAGCTGGTACTGGAATAATATATCCTATGTATATACTTTATACATATCAAGGAAGTGAATATTTAGATTATTTTGATTATACCAAAGAAACCACTATGGATATGTATGCGCCATATATACCAGAGAAAATAAACAATTTTTATTTATATGATGGTACTTATGATGGCTATAAAATAGCTTATGAGGAAACTAATTTTCAAGAAATAAAAGATGTAGTATTATTTACTGAAGAATTGTTAGAACAACTAGAAGGAAAAGGTATAAAGTCGGATGTGGAAAAAGGAACAGCTGGAGCTGGTTATATTGAAATACCTGGTTCTTGTCATGCAAAATATAAATGGAGAAAGAAAACAATAATCACATATACAGATTTAGAGGATTGTGTGTTAGAAAAACTAGCTAATAAATCTGGGTCTGGATATAGAAAAGTTCATGGGGTTCAATTATGTGGGGCATATTGTGGGTGTAGAGTAGACGGAGGGAAATATTTATTTAATCATTCTTATAGAGAAGGAAATTATTGTGATTGTAAGAATGCTGAGTATAAGGATACTGGTAAGACTTTAAGACAAATTTGCGAAGAAGAAGCATTTCCTAAATATGGGCCAGAAGCAGTAAAAAAATGTAAAGATAAAGTAAAAGCATCAGCAGCTGATTGTTTAGAACTTCCAGATTTATATAGAAAATGTAAAGGATTCTCGTATTATCCATACTATAGTTGTACTTGGAATCCGCCACAGGTAGAATCTGTATATAATAGTTGTTATGCTGCTTATTCTGCTGCTTACAATGCTTGTAATCAGTATAACAAAAAAGTTGTATATGATGGATACACGTATGATAATTGTATTGACTCTGATCCAATTGTTTGGGGGACAACAGTAAAAGAATATGCTCCACCCGGATGTGAAGATGGTTATAGAACTGTAACTGGAATATGTAAAGAAGTTAAAAAAAGTTACACATCTTATGAATATTATAACGGTGTAACTTGGATATCAGGAAATTCAAAGTATGCTGTTTGGACTCTAGAAGATTTAACTGGACTTGATAACGTTGAAAAGATGGATGAAACCGAATTTTGTTCATATTATAATCCAGGGGAAATAGGAACATCAGATCAAACAACTGGATTAGTAACTTACGAGCTACCTTTAGCATATGTAGAAAAAGGAACAGGATATGTATATAATAATGATAATAAAAGTACTGCTACAAATTCTTTTATAAAAGAAACTGGTGAAAGAAAATTATATACTGACTTAACAGCCGATGATAACAAAAACTATACAATAAGAGTTATTGGAGCAAATATAGGATTTAATAAATATTCTTATGATTTGTCTTGTAAGTTTAATTTACTAGCGAATGGTCTTTTTAAACCAATTCCAGGACAAGAAGGTTTGATAGTGTATCGTCCTATTGATCCTAAAGATCCTTTTCCAAGATATGCGCCTTTAGCTAATTGGCAAGGGAAAGAATATCTAATAACAAGATTAGGTTATGGAGTATATACTATAACTCCTGAATATGAAATAGGAATGGACTCGATTTCTATAAATGCTATAAGGAGTTATAATGCAAGTAATGCCTGTAAAGCAGGACAAAAAACAAATTGTGGTTATTTAGATTACAATATAAATGAAAAAGGAGAAAGTTCATTTATTCATAAAATGTTTTCTAATTTATTTAAAGTAAATAAAAAGTAGGTGATTGAATGAATCAATCGATGTGGGGAATATTCTTTGTAATTATTGGTATATTAGGTATTTTCTTTATAAATTTATTTGAAAATGTAACTAGTACTAATGATCAAAACTATTACTTATTAAAAGAAACAACAGAGGCAGCAATGTTTGATTCAATAGATTTAGCACAGTTTCGAGAAAATGGTACTCTTCGTATAATAAAGGAAAAGTTTGTTGAAAACTTTACTAGAAGATTCGCTCAATCAACTAATATACAAAGAGATTATAATATAGAGTTTTTAGAAATAATTGAGGAACCTCCTAAAGTAACAATAAGAATAGGTTCTACAACAGAAGTGACCTTTACTGAAGAGAATATGGATATGAATATAAGAAATGTGTTAAATGCTATATTGGAAACAAATTGGACAGGGAATGAAGGTAATCAACCAACTTTAGAAGGATGTCATATTGATTATAAACCTCCCTATACATATAAATGTAAAAAAACAATGAATGTATGTGAGCCTATATATAATTGTGATGGTAGTTGGAAAACAATAAAAACATATGGGTATAAGTATTCTTTGACCTGTTATCAAATAAACCAAAATAATGCATTTGTTTTTCAATCAATGACATGTGGACCTTGTGTAAAGACAAGAGAAGAAGTACGAGATGAAGGAGAAAATTGCGATGAATTAAAAAATGGCCCCTGGTTTCCTTGGGGGACATACAGTATAGTATCATGTGTTTTAAGTAGTAGAAGAGAATGTGATGGGACGCAAATACAGGTTGGTGAGGATTGCAAAATGAAAACAGTTTATACCACTTGTTATGAGCCAGCTAAATACGAAGTTGTTTGTGATTGAAATTTGACAATGATTTAATAAAAGAGTAATATATATGTAAAAAATTTTAATGGAGGGAACTTATTTATGAAATTTAAAGGATTAATAGATGCCTCAACAGAGAATATCAATAATGAAATGAAAACGGAGTATGAAAAATATAGAAAATCAGGAATAGTAATGAGATTTATAGAAAGTGCTGGTTCTTTGTTTCAAAATAAAAATACCCAAAAAGGAATCGGAACAATAGGGGTTGTATTAGCATTAACTGGATTATCTGCATGTAATGGTGAACTAAAACCAAGTGCACCTATAGAATCTCCAGGAGAAATGCCATCACAAAGTAATGATATTCCAATAAAGGTAAGTCCAACACCAACTGTCGCAACACCTACCCCAACTGAAGAAATTATTGAATTAACCATAGGACAACAATGGTATTTTGACTATATGAAATTAAAAGAAATTGGCCAAAATGATATATATGCTATATATCAGGCAAATCTAGCTTTAAAAAATGGCGAATTACAATCACTTATTGAAAGCGGAGAAATAAAAAAAGAGGATGTTAGAGGGTTAGAAAAAGATTATGAAGCTATAGATAAGAATTTAATTAATATTGGAGATGATTTTCTTACTGATTCTTATGGTGATAGACAGTTATCAACAACAGAAGAAATGTTGGCTATTTTCAGAGAAGACCCTATAACGTTATATACAAATATGGATTTCTTTAATAGAAAAATTAACGATATACTTAGAAACGATTATAGTTTTGCTTCTGTTATTCCAGATAAAGAATCTCGAGAAAGAGTAATATATATAACCAATTTATTCGATAATATAGAAGGAAAAGATGTTTCCGAACTTGATCAATTATTAGATATTGATAAATTAAGTTGGAAAGAAGGATGGTATATTTTAGGTTATATAATAACAGAACGTAACGTGCCTAAAATTATTTATAATGGAGAAGAAAGTGATTTTTTTAAAGATTATTTTGCGAGAACTTATTTTTGTAGGAATACATTGCCAAAAGTAGAAAAAGGGTTTAATGAAATAACGACCGTGCCAACTTATGATTATTGTAGTCCGCAAAAATAAATATAAAAAGGGGTCCTAATATGAATAAAAAAGTGATAAAAATACTAATTGGTGTAATTGTTTTCTTAATGATGGTTATATTTGGTTTAATATGGTGGTTTGTGCTTAAACCAGAAAATACGGAAAATAAAGATAGTGATATTAAGGCTTTGGAAAAGGAAGCTCTCCAATATTATAATAAGCATAGTGATGTTTATGCGGCTAAGATGATAATGGATTATTATAAAAATAATAAAGATACGACTATTCTTAAAGATGAATATGAAAAGGCCAAAATAAAATATAATAATTATTATAGTGAAAACAAAGATATAAATATATTTTTTGAATTTTTAAAAGATGATAGTGTAATAAAAACTCAAGATCAGGTAGATTCTATGCTTGGCATTTGGCAGGTTATTATTTTTAGAGATGATGATATTATATACGTTTTTGATGATAAAACCAGACAAACGCTTCTTAAGGGGTATGATTTAATATCAAAAATGGATAAGGATAAAAGTCAAAAATCTTTTGAAGATTTTATTAATTATTATCTAGGATCAAATTTAAGTGATTATGAAATATATGGTATTTATCTATATATGTCTCATTGGACACCAAATTTATTGGCGGATACAGAGATAACATTTAATAATAAAAAAACAGCTTTTAGTTTATTTTTAGAAAATTCAGGTATTAACAACAAATATATTACTGCTATAAATAATATATACTTAAAATATAAGGACGAGTAATAATATAAGATAAGAAATAAAAAATCTTATCTTTTTGTATGTAGTGATAATAATTTTAATAAAATATTTATGAGTTAGTTTAGACAGTCGTAAACCACTGTCTTTTTCTTTTGTCTTCTATTGCTTTTGAATCTGTATTATGGTAAAATATGGAAAAACCTAGAATAGCATATAATAAGCACAAAAGAGGTGGTTATATGCGCTTAAAAAATCTATCAATGTCATTTGGTACTCAAAAATTATTTAAAAATATTAATTTATATATTGGTGAAACGGAAAAAATAGGAATAGTGGTATTAATGGTGCTGGTAAAACCACATTTTTAAAAATAATTATGGGCATTATATCTCTTGATAATGGTAAAGTAATTATTGAAAAAAAGGCTAGAGTGGAGTGGCTACCTCAAGTATTAGAAGATCATATATTTGATACCAGTAAGACAGGCAAAGGAAAGATAAAGATATTATATAAAAAAGAATGATTGTTGGAGATATATTATGAAATTATCAAAATATAATGCTTACAGAACTTTAAAAAATAAAGATATATTAATATATAACACTCTATCTGGTGGACTATTTATTTTACCCAAGGAACATGCACAATTAATTAACAATTTAGAAAAAGAAAAAAATAAAAAAAGAGAAATAGAATATATAGCAAAGTTGACTGCAGAGAAATATATTATTGATGATGAAATAGATGAATTGGAAATAATAAAGTATCAATATTTATTATCTCAATATGATAAAGATAATTTGAACTTAACGATATGTCCTACTATGGCTTGCAATATGAAATGTATATATTGTTATCAAGATAAAAAACCAAAAATTATGAATGATGACATAAGAAGAAAAATATTAACTTATGTAAAAAGTAATATAAAAAGAATAAAAGAATTAAACATCTCTTGGTTTGGTGGAGAGCCTTTATTGGCATTTGATACAATTAGTTACTTGAGTAAAAGTTTTATAAAACTATGTGAAAAATATAATGTAAAATATAATGCATATATTATTTCTAATGGTTATTTGCTTAATAATGAGACTATAGATAATTTTAAAAAACTAAAAATTAATGGCATACAAATAACACTTGATGGGCCTAAGGAGATACATGATAAAAAAAGAATATTAAATAATGGTAATGGAACATATGATAAAATTTTAGAAAATATTATATTATTACGTGATAAAAAATTTAATGTTAATATAAGAATTAATATTGATAAAAATAATTATAAGTATATTTATGAATTAGCTGATGAATTGAATAGTAAAAAGATAAAAGGATTGAGTATTAGTTTAGGGCATTTACAGGCTTCTACAGAGGCTTGTAAGTCAATCAGTTCATCTTGTTTTACAGTAGGAGAATATTTATTAAATCAGCACGATATTCTAAAAAATATTAATAAAAAATATCCAAAACTAT